>JACLAD010005855.1_pt1 | contig 35457 bp, 35 predicted proteins | sample 8027901 | NCBI WGS metagenome assembly JACLAD01 (sample SAMN15725071, study PRJNA655200) | protist metagenome | isolation source: fluorescence activated cell sorting (FACS) single amplified genomes of... | place: Spain: Blaines Bay Microbial Observatory, Mediterranean Sea | collected 2016-07-05 | reverse complement strand
CTGACCTAACGGGTATTTCGTGAAGAAACAACAGTTTTTTCATGCCCACCGAATCGTCAATCACTTCAGTTTGATGTCTCTCGGTCTGTCTCAACTAAAAAATTAGTTAAATCCCAAGAAATTCAGAATCTTACTGGAAATTGTTCCAGCAGATTGATTGGGTGCTCATAGTGGAGCATCAACTCTTAGAAAGCCTTTTAGAATTATTTTATGAACGAAGAAACCAGAATTGATCAATTGACAGTAAGTCCGGAGGAATTTGCAGAACTTACTGGGCATGGTTTGGCAACAGTCTATCGATACGTGAATCTTGGAATGCCCTGTAGCCACAGAGAAGTTCCATTAAAGCAAGCCACTAAATGGCTACTAAATTTCCAAGAAAGAATAGAAAATTCAGAGAAATTTGATCAACAAAAAGAAGCTGAGATGCCACTCAGTGAAATAGCCTTTCAAGCATCACCTAAAGAGAAAATGCGTGATGAGACAACGGTAATCGATGCCATCCAGCAAAGTGTGGGTGAGATCAAAAATCGTTTAGTAGCACTACCATTGAAATTAAATCCAGAGATAGAAAAATTGGGTAATTCCTTGGATACTGTTCGGCTGCTAGAGAATGAAATTATTGGAATTCTAATCGAACTTTCTAAGATGCAACTGAGTCCAAAAACAAATAGTTATTGATCAGGTTGCTGTTTCTTACGAGATACAGAAAAAACAGTGCAAGGGAGGCCCGTCCGCTATTCAGAAAAATATTTTTTAGATGATTTAGAAACTACTCTTGGTAGCCTGCGATCAAATCTCTACTTTTTCACTCATTCTTATATGTCATTACGGAAATCATTTGAAACCAATAGCCTTGACAAAAATGGTCCTACTCACATTGGTTGCATTGACGATCGCTGCATCATCCTTTGGGTCCAAACAACTGGAGATGACTCAACCGCTTGAGAGAAAAAGCTGTCTGGGCTGCAAGACCATTACTAATTCAAAAGGAATAAGTAGGAATTACAATTCGATGAGAAAGAGCATGCTGGATGGAGCGCACCCGATAGGCATCACCCGAACTTACAACTCAATGAGAAAAACCATGTTAGATGGCGCTAATCTCAAGAGTAATATGACAGAAGCAGTGGCTTGTAAACCTAGAAGATATAATGCTCACAAACCTCTTCAGGTTTGCCCCTAGTATCTTGCTATTGAAGCAGGTAATTACTACTGAAGAAAAATAACTTTGGAGAAAGTCTTTGTGCAAACCAAATGCTTGTAAAAAATATTTGATTGGTTTGGACTAGAGTTTCAAAAAATTAGCGGTGGCACAATTGCATTATGGAAGTTACAGATCTGAGAGGCCGATGTGGTTACTAATTATGAAGGTTTGTATCTTCTCCAAAAGATTCTAATTTTTCTCTCCAATCTTCTAATCTAACCGAGCTTCAGTTGCTAAGTATTTTTAATTATTTTTGCAGAGGGGAAATCAAGAACAAAATATTTTGCTAGCACAATATAGGTGAGAAGCATGTCTTAACGCTGGGATACATTAAAATTTGTTGCTCAGCAGTAGGTTTACTCTTTCGTAACAGAGAGAAGACTTAATATTGGTTTTGCCAAGCTTTTTCAGTCGCGTCCCTTTACTTCTTGCTGAATCAGTAGGAATTTTATCTCTTATCGGAGACGAACGAATGGCAGTTGGCAAACTGACGGGCCCTAAAAAGGCAGCAATTTTATTGCTTGCTTTGGGCGAAGAAGGCGCTGCAGCAGTGATGCAAAATTTAGAAGAAGCTGAAATCCAGCAGGTCGGCTACTTCATGACCCGTTTCAATGACATCTCCTCAGAAGAACTCGATCAAGTACTGGAAGAATTCTACCGTCAATCGGTAATGAGTGACGGAGGAGGCGATCTCATGTCCTCGCCCGACTTCATCAAAAATGCCCTCAGCAAAGCATTGGGACCAGACAAGGCCAAGGAGCTGGGCGCTGCGATGAGTTCCCAGAACGAAGACATGGGGCTGGACGCACTGAGGTACATAGATCCCATCATGATTTCTAATTATATCCGCACTGAGCACCCCCAAACGATAGCCTTGATCATCTCTTACCTAACAGACATAGACCAGGCAGCCACTACCCTCAGAAATCTTCCAGAAAACTTACAGGCTGATGTGGTCTATCGTATTGCCTCTTTGGATAGCATTCCTCCTGGCGTAGTCAATGAACTCAATGAGGTTTTGACGGATGAAATGAAGCAAGCAGGTAGTATGGTGACCAAAGTTGGTGGAGTCGAACCGGTCGCTGAAATCCTAAACGCAATGGACAAAGCATCTGAAACGCGGATTCTTTCTACGATTGAAGAGTCTAATCCAGATTTGGCAGAACAAATTCGTGAGTTGATGTTTACCTTTGAAGACCTGACGTTGATTGATAGTAAGCAAATGCAGACGGTCTTGAAGGATGTTGATAAGGCTGATCTGGCAATGGCACTCAAGACAGCAAGTGACGCAGTGAAAGAGTTGATTTTGAGTTCCATGTCAACTCGTGCAGCTGAGATGCTCAATGATGATCTGGAAAATATGGGCCCTGTAAAAGTCGCTGATGTGGAAGGTGCTCAGCAAAAGATTATCAAGGTAGTCAAGAAGCTTGAAGAAGAGGGCAAATTAATCATGGCAGGAGCTAATGATGATGTTGTCTAGCATTTCTTTAGTATTCAGCAGGACTTGTTTTAGATACATCAATAGCAACGGCAATTCATGAGAAGTTGCTTATCCATGATGAAAGAACTTATACATTAGCTGAAGTTTTTTTGTATTCGGTAATATAATTTGAAAATAAGGTGTTTTAATTTTTGTTTATCAGTATACTGATTGTTGCCAATCTAATTAATAGTATTGGAGACGTTGAGTGAGCTAAGGCTTGGAATCACTCAACAACTTTTAAGGTCCCAAGCCAGTTCGTGAGAATTTTTGTGAATATTTATGTAGGAAATCTAGCTTACAGCGTAACTGATGAGCAGTTGCGATCAGCATTCAGCCAGTTTGGAAAAGTGAGCAAAGCCTCGGTAATCATGGATCGAGTAAATAATCGATCCAAAGGCTTTGCTTTTGTAGAAATGGATGATTCGACGGAAGGAAAATCAGCTATTGATGCACTGAATGGAAATGAAATCGATGGTCGAGCTTGGAAAGTGAATGAAGCTAAACCCCGCGAGAAATCACGTTGGTAAAAAAGTAACGATGTAAAACAGAATATTCTTTTCTGTTGATTCGAAAAGATGCTGCCAAAGTAGTATAAGCTTAGCAGCATCGACATCCTTCCTCATTTTTCCTAAACTAGCCGAATTGGCTCGCTCTTGTCCAACCCTCGGTCAGTCGCCACCATGTTGAAGCATATCGTGTCACTGTGATGATAGTAGGCATACTCAACTCACGTGATGCTATTGCCGCCCATATCCACAATTTAGCAAAAGTCCAACCCATACATATTCCGCATTGCATGCGTCTAGTGGCGTAATCCATACGTGGTTATATCACGTTTATTTATATCTGTGATTGCCCCTCCTATCCTGTCTCTATCTCAGGGTTCAACGCTATCGCAGCTAGGCTTCTCAGCGCACATTTCAGATTATGCATTGTTATGGATTCAACTCTCAAACCAAAGACTTGATAACTATGTCCTGAATAAATGGACCTCTAAGTATTTGACACGGCCTTCGAGGTCCAGCATTCGAGCAGTCTTTTAAGTTTTACTCTCCAGAGCCGTCAGACAAGCGTCTGCCAACGCTCTATTTGGTCTATCCGCATCTAAAGGAGTGGCCCAGCCAGATTCCTCAACAAGGCTACGTTTTTTCCAATCAGTGGCCTTTTCTATTTGATCTAGCTTTTCTACCGATAGGGGATCAGTTTCTGAGGCCGAAACACAGTATGGTGTCAAAGCTTCCACAACCGCGGTTTTGGAGGCTTCTTCGGACATTTTCATTGCAGTACTACCAAGTACCCAGCCCATATAATTAAAACCTATGAGAGAAAAGCCAACGGCACCTACTATAGCACCCCAAATCGCTTTTCCCGTCCATTCTGGAAATTTCATAGACAGTTCTTAATTTAAAGACACATATACGATATTGTATATCAGAAAAACACATATACGATATTGTATAGTGTTCTACATTCCTATCACGCTTTTTTCTTAAAGTATACGTTGCTTAGCAAATAAAAATATTGATCTTATTTATATAAGGTTTTTTGAGAAGAATGAATTTCTAAAAGAGGACTTCATTGGTACCCTTATAGAAGCATCTTCGAAGATCTGTAAGAAAGAAGAAATAAATCATTAATTCCCAAAAAATTTAATACATTCGTATTTTCAGGTAATCTATAATTTTTTTCACTTATGTAATCATATGATAAGTTATTCCATTTAACATAAATATTTAATTCTACCTGCTTTACCATTTGCTAGCGAAGTTCATCTCCTTCTGAATAAAAGAATTGATCACACGTCCTTTTGAAAATTTGTTATAAGCAAACCTTCAGACATCTGCTCTTCGTAATACTACATCAAACTGGCTAAGAAATGCTGGAACAGATGAAATTACGCTGAAAGGGAAGCCCCACTGAGGGGAGGGACTGCCCTTGAGAGAATCAGTGGAGTGATGTAGAGGAGAGTATACGCATGCAAGTCTCCACACCAATGTTGAACTCACCGATCTGATTTGACGTTATCGGTGAATGGCAGACCTTTCCAGCTTGGCTGATTACAGCGTGTCGAATGGAATCAGACTATCACTTGGGGCTCCCAAACATGACAGTGGACCTCTGGCGCTGAGTAGTCAAGTGATGGTTAGATTTTTTTGGAGTGCTGGAATTGGTAGTAACAGGCGCTGGGAAAGGATAGGGAAGCCCCTCTGAACTGAGGTTGGGGACTTCCCTTGAAACAACCATCGCACTAGCAAACGAAAAGGAGCAAACTAGCGCGAATTACTGGTTCTGTGTACGCAAGAACCAGTCGTTAGAGAACTGCAGGGGAGCGTCTCCATTGCTGCAAGCAGCTTAGCTGTATGAGTGCGTTTCGCTTGGGACTCTTCCATCAGAGTGGACCTCCAGCATCTGGTAGTCAAGTGATGCATCTCAAGCAGCACCATTCTTCTCTTTCTCTTCAGAATTCAGTGGATCGGCAGTTTAAAAATCAGAAAGGGAATACTGGCGAACAGATGAGCCATTAATTTCAGCAACCAGCGTAGCACTCTCGCTACCGGCTTACTCTCCAATTGACTCCAACTTCCAGATAACGTGCAGCTGAACGGGCTGGTTGTCTTGGATGGTTAAAGACCAATAATTTCGTGTGTTGTTTGAAGCCCTAAGAAATGACTGGGAATTTACGAGTTCAATGATAGAAATTAAGCTTTCATAAAAAATCTTTACATACCCAATTTCTACTCAGAAGTTTGATGTCTCCAAATCACATCACTCGCCTTATCTGCTTGGTACTTCTGGTGTTAGTTACTCCAGCGTTAATTCACTCAACTGTCGGGGCAGCGAAATCTCATTGCATTGGAGCACATCTTTTCGACCTGGATCATGGCCAGGAGGACAATGAGAATGCAGCTTTAAATGAAGGTTCACTGAGTTCTGAATTAAATCATCCTCATCATGATGCCAGTGATCATTTTCATGAAATTCCTGATCTACATCATCAAGCCTTCACAACAGTCCCCTTGCTTATTACTGCAATTCCATTTCGAGCTTTGAAAAGTCATCTCCTCTATCCACCTCCACATCGTCTTGACCGACCTCCCAAGGCCTAATCTGCCCGAAATCCAGGTATTCCGAATCAATTCTTTAGCAATCCGACAAAAATAAGCCTGTATCTGCCCTTGGTAGACTTTCAGTACTGATCATGAGTTGTCAGGATTGTGTCTTACCCAATCGAAAATGGAGACCCAGATGTTTGGTCAATTGCGCCCAAAACATAAATCTATTTTTATTTGTCTAAACCTTTTCTCATTTGGTTGGACAGCTTTTGTATTATCTCTCCTCAGTCCTTCTCTCCTTTGGGCCCACGCTGTTGCACAAGGTGACAAAGGATATATTCAAGCCATCACCGGCATTCAACTGAGCCCTTTCGTTTATCTTGGGGCAAAACATATGGTGACGGGATATGACCACATCCTCTTTCTGCTAGGTGTGATCTTTTTCCTGTATCGCATGAAGGAAATCGCACTATACGTCAGTCTTTTTGCGATTGGTCACTCCAGTACTATGCTCTTGGGAGTCTATTTCAAGATAGGCATTAATAGTTATCTAATTGATGCCGTGATCGGGCTCTCTGTGGTCTATAAGGCACTCGACAATCTCGGAGCTTTTCAACGTTGGTTAGGAGTGCAGCCGGACACCAAAATAGCGACACTGGTTTTCGGTTTGTTCCACGGCTTTGGCCTCTCTACCAAAATCCTTGAGTACCAGATTTCACCAGATGGCCTATTGGCAAATCTGCTAGCGTTCAATGTCGGCGTCGAAATTGGGCAGTTGCTCGCTTTGGGAGCTATTCTCATTGTCATGGGTTATTGGCGACGCAGTGCGAGTTTCAAACTACACGCCTACAACGTGAACGTTCTGATGATCTGTGTTGGTTTCGTATTGATTGGCTATCAACTCACTGGATATTTCGTTGCTTAAACTATGTTGGAGAAACAGATGTACAACTCTGAGAATTCATCCCCAATAGAACTACCCTCTTCGAAGCAATTGGTGCGCTCAACAATCTTGGCTCTTCTCACTGCTATGGTGTTATTGGTCAGCGTCATCTTACCTGCAGAGTATGCTATCGATCCAACAGGCATTGGACGTCTGCTTGGCCTCACTCAGATGGGGGAGATTAAGCAAGAACTAGCACGTGAGGTTAGTGATCACGGAGGTTTTGAAATGCTTCCAGCGGACACTCCAGTCACTCAGCTTTCAGCAACTGGCAAAGGTTCAGGCCAGCTAGCCGCCCAGAATGAAGAGACTCCTCCAGATGTCAAATCCTGGCGAGAAGAAATTAGAATTTCCTTGGAACCAGGAGAAGGGAAAGAACTAAAATTGGTTATGGAGAGAAATGCAGTGGTTCGCTTTCTATGGAACGCTCAACCGGGCAGTATCAATTTTGATATGCACGGAGATGGAGACGGCAAGGAATCCATCAGCTATGAGAAAGGATTCTTTGTGCCAAGCCAGGAAGGTGAACTGAAAGCTGCTTTCAAGGGAAAGCATGGGTGGTTTTGGAGAAATCGCAATGAGGTGTCAGTAGAAGTTGTTTTGCGTTTAGATGGCGACTACAGCGAGATCAAGCGATATTTCTAATTAGGCATCATGGGTACTCGGGGGTTTGGATCATTAGCAGGGCGATGCCCCCAGCCTTTCTTAAGATAAACATGCATGCTGACTGTGGGAAATTGACCCTTTTCACAATCAATTATTTTCTGGTTTGACAGACTTCTTGCAACATCTCAGCGAACCATCGAATGTCTAAGTGTGCCAGAACGTCAATCCAGTCAACTCAATCCATTCGCCAATACCTTCCCGTCCTTATCGAACAGGTGAAGACTCGAGCGCTCGAGGTTCAGATGCAAGGGTTCTCCCCGTTTGACAGGGATCTGTCCAGGTTGGTGGACATTGAATGCACCAAGATCCTCAGAACGACAATAGATATAGGTCTCGCCACCGAGTTGCTCGGTCAATTCCACAACAACCGAAGCATCTGCTTCCTCTGCATTCGCCAATTTGATGTGCTCTGGTCGAATTCCAAAAGAACAGCTTTCTCCCTCAACCAAGTTTGGTAGGGACTTGATCCGGATTTCGGTTTGCCCAGATTTCAAAATCCACTGCTCTCCTTTGCGTGCAAGCTGGGCCTGAACAATATTCATTCTTGGGGAACCAATAAATCCAGCAACAAATAGATTTTGTGGAGTGTTATAAAGTTCCAGCGGGGGGCCAGCTTGTTCTACTCGCCCTTGATTCAGGACCACGATTTGATCAGCAAGCGTCATTGCCTCGGTTTGATCATGTGTCACATAGATCATAGTTCCGCCAATATTGGCATGAAGCGCAGCAAGTTCCTTGCGCATGGTTACACGTAACTCGGCATCCAAATTGGAGAGAGGTTCGTCAAAAAGAAAAGCTTTCGGTTCCCGAACAATAGCACGACCGATCGCGACTCGCTGCCGCTGACCACCCGATAGTGCCTTGGGGCGACGCTTCAAATAATCTGTGATTTGGAGCATCTCTGCGGCCTTGGAAACCCGTTGGTTGATCTCATTTCTGGGCATCCGAGAGTTCTCTAAGCCAAAGGCCATATTTTGATAAACCGTCATGTGTGGGTACAGAGCGTAGGACTGAAAAACCATGGCCAATCCGCGCTCTGATGCAGCAACGTTGTTGACAACCTCGCCATCGATTTCCACGGCACCAGATGTGACATCCTCCAATCCAGCGACAATTCGCAGCAGTGTGCTTTTTCCACAACCCGAAGGACCAACAAAAACGACAAACTGACCGCTTTGCACTTGAAGATCAATACCATGCAACACTTCCACAGAGTCAAAGGCTTTGTAGACGTTTTTCAGCGCAATTTCTGTCATTTCACTCTCTTAGGTTCATCGACTACGCATTTTCGCAGCCAGGGTTGGTTCTGCACGCTGCATTCGCAAAGGTGGTAACCCTTTGAGGATCTGTCCAATGTCATCCAGCATCATCTCTTGAATCCGAGCGTAGGAAGCTCGTATACCTCCAGCTAAGTGCGAGGAAAACAAAATGTGAGGTGTTTTTCGAACAGGATCATCCTTGGAGACTGGCTCTTCTGGGAATACATCAATCGCTGCCCGGAATCGTCCCTGACCCGCTAACTCAACAAATGCTTCAAAATCCACAATCTCTGCACGACTAGCCAAGACTACTGTCGCGTCTGCCGGAATGGATTCCAGCAGTGTTCTCCCCAGAAAACCTTCATTCTCTGTAGTGACCCCAGCCAGCAAAAAGAGAAACTTTGATTTCGCCAGGATCTCTTCCAATGAAGCAGGGATTAGCCCTTCTTTGTTGAGATATCCCTTAGAAAGCCACGGGTCATGCACAAGAATTTCAGGTTGGAACGGTCTCAATAGCGGCACCAGAGACTTGCCTAGATTACCGTAACCCACCATCCCCACCGTTGAATCGTAAAGGCTGTAGGCTTTGGTATTGCCCCCGATTCCATAAACTTCCTGAGTCTCTCGAAAAAGAGGATCTGCATGCTGAAGTCCTCTTGCCAGAGTGATCGCCTGACCAAGGCAAAACTCAGCCACAGCAGGAGCCATCGCAGGTGCTGCAGAAAGAACGTGAATGCCCCGAGCATGTGCTTCCGCGTAATCGATATTGGGTTCCCAGTTTGCCTTCACGTTGAAAATGGCACGCAGCTTTGGGGCTCGGTCCAATCTTTCTCTGGGCATTGCCGTTTGACCAATAATCACTTGAACTTCGGGAAGGATTTCTTCTACCAACTCTTCTGGTGCCCGGGAGCCAAAGTGGATCACCAAGCGCCCTAGATCCCTCAATATTTTCTCTGTGGCTTCAGAAAAAACCATTTCCTGATTCCGCGGATAAGGATCCAGGAACAATAGCGGTTTCTCACTCATTTCATACCTGAACTGGCAATGCCTGTTGTGATGAACTTTTGTAGAAAGGCAAAGACCACCACTACTGGAATCAGGGTGACAACGGTCATCGCCAAAATGTAGTGCCACTGCACGTCCAACTCCCCCTGGAAGGCATTCAAGCCAACCTGAAGAGTATAGACCTCGGAGCGATTGAGTACGATTAGCGGCCAAAGGAATTCATTCCAGCGCCACATGATTGAAAAAATTGCGAGGACAGCTACTGCTGGCATCGCCAAGGGCAGAACAACTCTCCAGTAGACCTGCCACTCTGTAGCTTTATCCATACGCGAGGCTTCAATCAGGTCCTTGGGAATCGTCAGCATGTATTGTCGTAGCAGGAAAACTCCAGTTGGAGTGGCCGCTCCTGGCAAAATCACAGCCCAAAGTGAATTGACCATTCCCAGTTCTGTCACCACCAGATATACCGGAACCAGAATCACTGTGATCGGAATCATCAGGGTGCCAATCACCAGCAGCATTACTGCATTGCGACCTTTGAACTCGTAGATCGAGAGCCCGAAAGCAGCCATGGAATTAATCAGCAAAGTGATCAGGGTAGCTAGCGTTGTAACAATGACCGAATTTGTGAGGTAACTCAAAAAGTTGAAGCGCTCCAACGGATCGAGGTAATTCTCCCAAGCCATACGGAATTCACGAATCGGTTCTCGCTGCTTGATGGGAATCTTGTATTTGGTACTTGGCTCTGCCGGATCGACCATCTGGCTGATGATTCCGATTCGGCGAATTTGGGCCAGATCTTTTACAGAACCATCTTCCATGGTGACACGATACATGGGGAGAGGTTTCTCATAGCCCTCGACATCTACCACCACTTGGCCCAAAGGAGCCCAGGTTGGTGGAAATTCGAGCAATCCGGCTGGAGTCTTGAACGAAGACAAAACCAACCAGACAACCGGACCGAACATCAAGAAAATTCCCAAGCCCAGGTAACCATAAGTGAACAGGTCGGTCCAATGCCAGCGCTTGCCACCTCGTCGGAGAGTGAGGAACTGCCAGATTCGGGCAGTAAGAGAGGTTGAATCAGCCATTGTCTTTCCATCTAGTGGCTGCCAACTGTAACATTGTGAGACCGAACAAAACTACTCCCAAAATGACTGAGGCGGCTGCAGCCAAGCCAAAGTTTTGGATCTGATTCGTAAAGCCAGTGTTGTAGATGTATTGAACAATGAATTGAGTGGCTGTGCCCGGCCCACCTCCGGTTAGTACGTAGACCTCATCAAACGTCTGCACTCCCTTGATCAAGGCTAGCACAATCACCACCAACAGATTGGGCCAAAGTAGAGGAAGAGTAATCCGCCAAAAAATCCGTTCTTGCTTTGTTCCGTCCATCTCCGCTGCTTCGTAAAGATCCGGAGGGATTGCCTGGAGCCCTGCAAGGATGATGAGGGTGTAGAAGCCCATGTGAGCCCAGATAGAAATGAAGATCGCCCAAAACATTGCCCATGCTGGACTAACAAAGAAAAGGATCTTGTCAAAACCCAACTCTACAAGCCAGGCGTTGAGAATGCCATCACGGAGTAAGATCCATTTCCAAATCAGCGCAACTACAACTGGTGAGAGTAAAACTGGAAAAAAATAAACTGATCGAAAGAATCCACGTGCCCGGATTTTTTTATTCAACACCAGCGCCGTGATCAACGAGAATAGAACCAGAAAGGTAAGCTGAAGGGTAATGAAGGTTGCCGTGTTGAAGAGACCTTTCCAAAAACGATCTTCTCGGCAGCTCAATGGGTCGGCGTAATTTCCACAGTCCAACAAAAAAGCATACTGTTCTGTACCTGTGAAAGCGCGGTCATCCAGATAAAGGTTTGTTCCTCCTGTCAGTGAAAAGGCGAAGTTCACAAACAAAGGCAGAACAACAAAAAGCCCAAAGAAACATAGATTGGGTAACAGAAAAACATAGGGCATTGGGCCAAGCCCAAGTAAACTCTGGAGACGTTTCATCGGCCACTCAATGAAACGAAACAACAGGAAAAGCGGCCAAGTGATCAGAGTTTTGAGGTGGAACTGACCCGTCTCCGCATCCTTGAACTGAGAATGTTGAGCAAGTTCTGAATTCATTTTGAAGCTGGGAGACTCTTTAGGGGGAGGGATCCGCCAAACCACGGGAGCAGTTGGCGGAATCGACGATTAAAATGGAGAGTGCACGAATCCACACAGTCTGCGAATTCGTGTTTTGGTCAGCAAAATCAGCCGCCTCGCTTCTTCTCAGCGATTTGTTGCTGAATATCTTGCTCCATCCGCTCATAGGCCTGGTCCAGAGTCAGTTCACCCATGATGGCTTCATTCAGACGCGAGATCAGTGCGTTGAACATCACACGATTGTAAACATAACCTTGAAGATCGAAGGCTGTCTGGGAAATTCCAGGAACCGCGCCTGCAAAGGTTTCCAGAGCATGCTTCGCACGGGGATCGTCTGTATCAAAATCAACACCCTTTTCTGCCAACCCAAGATGTCCTGGAATAAACAGCGTTCGACCGTAGAACTCTGCCAGATTTTCTTCCTGAGCCAACCAGTCCATTAGCTTAGCCACCTCTTCAGGATGCTTGGTATCTTTCATGGCTACCAAGGCTGCTCCACCGGGCATGCCAGTGCAAGCTGCTGGACCACAAGGGGCAGGAACCGCCCACCAATCAAAAGCATCACCAATATTCTGGGCAAACTGAGGAATCTGCCAAGAACCACTCATGTACATCACGACCTGAGCGTTGGTAAAATCCTCATTTGCACCTAAATATGCCGATCCGGAGACAGAGCCCCAGAGTTCCTTAGCCATGATTCCCTGCTGATGCCAGTCATAGAGGCGCTGTGTCATACGCTTCAAACCCTCATCAATCAGAGCGGGTTCGCCACTGCCATCAAACATTTTGGCACCCATTGCGATTGCAGGTCCTGAGACACGGTGACCAGAGCGATCCCAGGCCATTGGGATAGGAATTTCCAACTTATCAGCTACTTGCTTGGAGGCCTTCGCCCAATCGTCCCAAGTGGCTCCTTTGCCAGGCATTGGCACTTCTGCTTGCTCGAACAAGGTCTTGTTGACATAGGGCCCTGTGACTGTCAACTGAGTCATGAATCCAGAAATGGCTGAGGTGTCTCCTGGTTGGCGCAACCACTTCAGGAAGGGTCCAAAGCTTTTCTCCCAGTAACCTGCATCACTCAAATGTGGTCGGAGATCCATGTAGTATTTTGAGAGACCACCAAGATCGGTGACACGGGCAATGTCTGGTCCATCCCCAGCCGCAAGCTGCACGGGCAGACTCTCCATAATCGATTTGTATGGCACCACGTCCAAGGTGACTTTGATATCTGAATTCTGGGCTTCAAAACGATCCAGCAATGATCGCATGACCTCACCTTCAATCCCGTCGTTGTACCAAGTCATTCTTAGTTGAGTCTCGGCAAACAAGGGGGTGGCCCAGACCGCCATTGCGATCGAACCCGCCGTCAAGATTCTTCTGAGTTTGTTTAGCATTCTCAGTTCCTACCTTAGGGTTGGGGATAACAGGTCGCTTTAACTTTGATAGGTTCGTCAGCTACCTGGTGAAATCGTAAATGATCAGCACCTTGCAACACCACAAACGTGATGATCACTTTACGAAATATTTGTTGGAAAGCTTTCACTTAACTCACCAACTCTTTTCAAAAATAAATATTCAAATCAAATTTTTATATGATTGACTACCTTCTAAATCTAAAAAAAGTGATTCTTTTTTTAGATTTACTGTGGGCTTAAATTGCAATCATCTTAAATCAGGAAACGTTGCCGATTTGAATAAAGATTAGAAAGATTGTCAAACAAAAACGCTTCCTTAGGTCTTGTTGCCTTACTCTTCGGTAGGTAGTTCCTGAAATTCACTAAGGGTTATTTTCAGAGAGCTATAATTGTCAATCTCTCACTAACCCAGTTGAACAGCCTTTTCCTGAGCTTCCAGCGCCAGTCGGCAGACGGTGAAGCAGTGCTCATGAGTCATCGTGAATTCTGTACGATTCTGAATATCATTTAGGAATTGTTCAAAGTAGGTGATCGGGACATCACTGCAGTCGATCCGTTCGTAACGGTCTTGATTGACCAACATCAGATGGTCTTTTCCTTCCTCGCCCAGAATATCAATGTACTTCCGCAACTCCAGGTAGCCCTCTGTTCCCTGGATGAAGAGCCGACCATCCCCCCAGGTGGGCAGCGCATCCGGCGTATACCAGTCCACTCGGATAAAGCCATTGGCGGTTGGGCTGCGAAGAACGATTTCTCCAAAGTCTTCAAACTCGGGCAAGGTAGGATTTGCGTAGTTTCCAACAGAACTTGCTGCTATTTCAGCGTCCCTGGATCCGGTTAACCAGAGAAACTGATCAATTTGGTGGGAAGCAATATCGATCAGAATTCCTCCATACTGAGCCTTTTCATAGAACCAGGGTCTACGCCGATGCGGATTATGGCGATGAGGCCCTAATCCTACGGTCTGGATAACCTTTCCGATAGCGCCTTGCTCAATCAATTCCTTAGCTTTTAGCACCGCAGGGACCTGAAAGTGTTCGGAAAAGCTAATACTGTAACGTGCTCCGGTCTCTTGACGAACCTGGATCACCTTACGCAGCTGCTGCTGGGTAATGATGCCAGGCTTGTCAACCATCACGTCCTTGCCGTGTCGCATAGCCTGGATGCAGATTTCTGCACGTTCCCCAGGAATACCTGCACAAACAATCAAGGAAACGTCTTTTCGCTGATAAAGAATTTCAGGAGATTCAAAACGAGGTACTTTAGGAAAACGTCGAATAAAGCCTCCTAATGGCTCTGCATCATCCCGGGTAAAGTACCCAATGCATTCTGCACCCGCGGCTAGCAAGCCTTCAGTCATCTCGTAAATGTGGCGATGGTCCAAGCCCACGCAGGCAAACTGAATCATAAGAGCAACCTTTCAATAAGATTTGTTCATATCTGCAGCATCAACAGCAACGGTGACAGTTTCTTTCCGATAGTTGCTGTTGGCGATTCTCCGTTCCAGATGGGCCCAGTACTGATCCCCATCTAGGGGCATCGGGACGCTCTGATTTTCGAAGGTTGAGAGGAGCATCGCATTGGCCAGTTCTACACTGTGAATGCCCTCGATTGCGGGAGCCAGTAAGGGAGTTTGATCCAATACGTTATCCACAAAATTCTGCAAAATCCCACGATGCTGTCCACCTTTCCCATCAATCGGGATCTTCACTTCTTCGACTGAGGGCTTGCCAAAGGGTTGGTCTGTGTTGCGGCAAAATTCTGAGATTGGAACGCTATTCTTGAGTAGGCGTAATCCGCTTTCATCCGCAATGACGGTTCCGTTTTCTGCAACAATTTCCAAGCGATTGGTCCCCGGCGTTTCTCCGGTGGTTGTGATGAAGCTACACGTGGCTCCATTTTCATAGGTCAGCAAGGCAGTCACGTCATCTTCGACTTCAATGTCGTGCCACTGACCAAATCGACACTGAGCCCAAACTTCAGTTGGAGTTCCAAAAAGCCACCAGAGCAGATCTAGTTGGTGTGGACACTGGTTCAACAGCACTCCTCCTCCTTCTCCTCGCCAAGTCGCTCTCCAGCCACCACTACGATAGTAGATGTCCGGCCGGAACCAATCGGTAATGATCCAACTCATTCGCCTCAACTCTCCCAACTCTCCATTGCGGATCAGCTGACAAATTCGTTGGTAGCGTGGGTCCGTCCGTTGGTTGAACATAGCACAGAAGACCTGCTCTTTTTGGGGACGCTGCTCATAGGCGTTGATCAACTGCTGACAGGCGTTCTTGTGCACAGCAATCGGTTTCTCCACCAACAGGTGTAGGCCACTCTTCAGTGCAGCTTTGCCAATCGTGGAATGATCATAATGAGGGGTAGCAATGACCAGAGCTTCAATCAATTCAGATTCGATCATCTCCAGGCTGTCAGAGAAGCGAGGTATCTCTGGAGAAACTTTGCTGAGCCGAGCTGGATCCAGATCACAAACCGCAGCAACTTCCGCTCTTTGAACAAATTGTTGGGTGATGGAGTGGTAGTGCTGGGTCCCCATATTGCCGAGACCGACTATCCCAAACTTGAGTGGATTCATTGGCTTATTTTGTCAGGAGGAAGATTTTGGGGATCAGAACTGATGTGTACGGTGAATTCTTCAAGTCGTGAACAACTGTGGGTAGCTAATTTCTGGCTCAGCGATGTTTTTTGTATATCCGTTCATATAGCAAACACTGAGTGCCCTGCGAGGTGAGGAGGTTCGGTTCTTGTCGGAGGCATGCAGCAGATGGTTGTGCAACACGACCAAATCTCCAGGTTTCACAAGAATTGGGACGATATCCTCCGCTGGTGCGTGTTCGATGGCTTGGACCTCTGTTAAGAATCCTGAGGAATGTTCTGGATTGATCAGGCCTTTGCGGTGAGATTTACGAATAATTTGGACACAACCGTTTTCCAGAGTTGCTGCATCCAAAGGCATCCAAACGGTCAGCAGTGGATCTTGATCAAGAAAATCCCAGCGGTCCTGGTGCCAGGGTAACCACGTCCCTTTGCCAGCCGCCTTGTTCATGAACATTGTCCGAAAGGAAGTAATCGGAAGGCTTGGTCCGTAAACTCGCTCACAGAGTTGAACAAAAAAAGAGGACGTAATGAAATCAAGGAAGCGTTGATCAGCTTCTAAACCTTGGATTTTGCGATAATCCAGAGTCGCTCCCTGAAAGCCATTGCCTCCCCAACTCAGATCTTCATACTTCCCAGAATCCGTATCTAGTTGCATCCAGATCTGCTCGTAGTCGACATCCGCAGTGCCAAGCATGATTTGATCGATACGTTCCTGCAGGCTTGCTATTTCTGCTCTTTCAAAAAACTGAGGAAGAATGAAATAGCCTTCTTCTTCAAAGAGTTGAAAGCATCGATCCAGATCGCTTGGACAAGGCATCATTCAATGAGCATATCAAGTGGGTTAGTAATTAGTTCGGGCTTTAAAAAGGTAAACTAAAGCCAGACCAATCAAGCTTGCTGTAATTCTGACAGAAACGAAAGCACCTGCTGGTGTGAGTACTCAGTTTCAAAGTGTCCGGTTTCAGTAATCAAAAGCTGCCAACTTTCAGGATGGCCAGCAGCGTCTGCCTGCAAACGCATGGTTTGATCAAGGCTTTGTACACCTTCAATCGGAGTGAGGCCGTCATGACGGCCTATCACACAGAGTCGAGGCCGAGGAAGCGTCAAGTGATTGAGTTCTTCCGCAGAGAAATGCTTCAAAAATGCTGGCACATAGTAATAGATCCCGTGCATATCCAAGTTCTGCTGGGTTATCAAAGACTCATACTCAGCAAGACTACAGAGATCAATACAAGCACGAATTCTTGGTTCCAGAGCAGTACTCCAAAGTGCCATCGTACCCCCCATTGAAATGCCCATACTGATGATCGAGTCTGCTTGAACATCTTCTCTGGCAACCAAGTAATCAAAGGCTTTGAGGGTATCAAAAACCATCATTCCCCAGAGAAATTTTCCTCTCCAGAGCAACTCTTTGAATACGGCTGACTCGGTACGTCCCTGCCGCTCCCCAAAACACCAGGCATCGATCGAGAGTACGGCGTAACCACGTTTTGTCAACTCTGCACCATAGGCATGACGCAATGCATCTCGACCTTCGAACAACTCTGTCTTGCCCAAGGTATAATCACCACCATGTGCGTGATTGTAGAGTACCGCCGGAAAGGGACCTTTTCCCTGGAGAGGCCTCAGGAAAACTCCAGGAATCGGCTCCATCTCATTCCACTCGAACAACCAGTCTTCCTGAATAAAGCCATCCTGTTCCGTCTCACGAACCAGAGTCGTTTTCGATGGAGCATCTCTGTCCGGTAGGTCTCCTAGCAAAGCCCAGAGCTTACTCCGCTGCGCTTGCTGGTGTGCTGGCGAGATAGATTTTAGGACGTTAGGCATCAAACCTTGGTCAGCAAAACTTTAGTGGTACTCACAAACCCGATAGGAGTGAATTTGCGCATCGAAGACTTGCATCAGAATAGCAAGTTTTCAAGTTCTTCAACGGATTTCAGAGAAAAATTATCAAAGAGTGGCTTAAAAGTTTTTCTGCCAAGCAGGGCCTCGCAGTAACCACGCTACAGATAGAGCCAGTGCGGGTAAAAATGACTGCCAGATTCCCAACAAACTCAACAAGCGACGATCTTGTCCTGACACTAAAGAGACAGCCTCTGTAGTGAGGGTACTCCAGCGACCGGCACCGGCAAATATTGTGGGAAGATATTGGGCAAGACTCACTGAAAAGCCGATTGCTAGAGTCATGAGCAACAAGGGACGCAACAGAGGTAACTGCACACTCCAGAGAATTCTCCAAGCTGACTGCCCAAGAAGTTGTCCAACTCTACGAAAGCGTGATTGGTTCGTACGCCAAGGCACAGCTAGTAACAGTAGAGTGTAAGGCAGCACATAGACCAAGTGCAGCCACAGCACTAGCAGTACCGTGCCTTCCAGACGAAGAAAAATCGCCAAGATTTGTATTCCAAATAGAAAGGTCAACTGTGGCAAAATCAGCGGCAAATAAACCCACCACTCCTGAGCCAAACCAGAATCAGAATTTGGCTGCTGCTGGAAATATAACCAAATCATCACGAGCAGCAGACCAATTGCAGCAGCAGCCATTCCCAAGCCTGCAGTAGTTTCTAACAAGGGCACCAATTCCGCACTATTCTGCTTCCAAGTGCGTAGAGTCCAGTCTGTCGGAAGCCCTGCTGGAAAAGACCAGCGCCGTGCAAGTGACCAAAGAAGCAGACAAGTCATTCCACTACAAAGCAGAATGATTCCAGAAAAAACGATGCTCCAAGCTATTTGATTAAAAAGTTTTTTTATTTTATCGAGGCTCCACAGACGAATTGACACCTGAGGTAAAACTCTAACTACTTGCTCGACAGCCCACCAACAAATCAGCAGGATCAGCAATATAATCCCCTGTAGCAGCGAGCCCGCCGCAGCTAGTGCCTGTTTCTCTAGCATAGGGTCCGTGGCCCACTGAAGAATAAGCACAGAGAAAGTGGGGGGAGCCGTTGGCCCAAGGATCAAGGCCATGTCAATTACACCGAAAGAGAATGCGAGAACGGCCCAAAGGGGTAGCCTGATTTGTTGATATACAGTTGGAAAAACTGTCAACCACCAACCGAGCCACGGGGGTTGCCCTAATAACTGTGCAGTCTGGACTCTTGCTAATTCTGGCAATTGACGACAAACGTTAATCTGTATTAGCAAGAGGAATGGCAGTTCTTTGGTGACAAGGCCAAACACAAGTGCCCATCCAGCAGTGTCATTAGGAAATGGGAATTCTGTAGGAAGGGAGTTTGAAGTCGCGAACAATCTCCACAACCAACCCGATGGAGCAAGCAGCAAAACCAAAATAATGGCTGCTGTGGCATGAGGAAGAGCCAGAGGCAGAATCAGCCCACGCCCAAGCCAATGCCGTCGAAAATTGGATTGCCACACGCTCAGAATCAACCCACTGCCCAGCAAAGAAAGGAGAGTCGCGGTGACTGCTGTACGGAGGCTTAGCCACAACGCAGGCCAGGTGGAAGGGTGTTCCCAAAGCCTCGTCCAACTTTCCAGTATTTGAAGATTTTTCTGAAAGAAGAAGAGATTGAAGGAAGATAGGAGTGTGCCGGCTACCCCTGCCAGCAAAGGCAGCAAAAGTATTCCAGGGAAAATCCAGCGTAGCCAGTGCAGGGAGCTTTTCACTCAGTTCGCATAACGCCGTTGCCACTCTGCATCAAGCAGGTTACGCCAGTCAGGATGCGGATTTGACTGAGTTTTCCCTAGTTCGTCAGGAGAAAGAGTGGCGATACCACGAGGTAAGTCATCAAATAGCTTTCTTTGTGCTAGAGAGAGCTTTCTGAGGTCGAGGACCGTGCCATCACCCCAAATTTCTGGATTCTGTTTATGGGCTTGAGCTTCTGGACTTAGTAAGAAATTAGCCACTAACAGGGCACCTTCCTGATTGGCTGCATTGTAGGGAATTGCGACAAAGTGCGTGTTACCAATCGTTCCGGCTTCAAAAACAAAAGTACGGGTACTTTCTGGAAGTAAACCACTCGCAATAGCTGCTGAAGTGTCAGCGGGATTGAAAGACAAGGCAATGTCTACTTGGCCATCGTCAAGTAGCTGTCGTAAGGCGGGCCCACTTGCAGGAAAAGTTTCTCCTTGCCTCCAGAGATGAGGATGAATCTGATCCAGATAGTCCCAGAGGGGTTGACTGGCTTCTTGGAATTGGTCCATCTCGATAGGGCTTTGAAGTGATTGTGGATTTTCAATCGTTTCAAGCAGGATCTGCTGAAGGAAAGTTGATCCAAGAAAATCAGGAGGTGCTGGATAGCTGAAGCGTCCTGGATTTTTTTTACTCCAAGCCAGCAACTCAGCCACACTCGTCGGTGGGCTTTGAATTCGCTCAGCATTGTAAGGAAAATTGAACTGGGCCATTCCCCATGGAGTTTCCAGACCGTCCACTGGAATAGTAAAATCGACTAAGGTAGTTGGCTTGTTCTCAAAATCAACAAGAGAGAAGTTGGGGAGAGTTTCCGTGAATGGTCCATAAAGCAGCTGATTTTCCTTCATCTTTGCGAAGTTTTCACCATTGATCCAAATTAAATCCACAGACCCATCTTGATTACGGCCCGCAATTTTTTCAGCCAGCACTCGATTTACTGCCTCTGAGGTGTCGCTGAGCTTTACATGCTTCAACTCTACATCATACTTCCTATTCACCTCCTGACCAACCCAACGGATATATTGGTTGATTTCTGCTCCACCGCCCCAAGCATTCCAATAGACTGTTTGTCCTTTTCCTAACTCTTTAATTTCAGTCCAACCATTTGCAGAAGCTGGATTGTCTAACAGCAAGAAAACTAGGGTCAGTAGAATGAAATTAACGCGATGTAATCGGGCCATGATTGGTGTCACCCACGATTAATTGGTATTTTTCGAAGACACATTTACTCAATAGGGTTGTTACCAGATAACGAATCGTCAAGTATTTTACCAAAATAATTATCCTCAATTTTTATTGAATCGTCTGTTTCAGACAAGCACTTCTATTGATATTTTATTGATAAATAGGGGTGTTGCAGAACATTTTAGATTGGAATAGTTTGACAGGAATTTGAGGGTTGTTTTTTACCAGAACTCACATCTGTTAAACCAAATTCCATTAATACTGGGACAACCTTGCAGCATCAGATACATGCTCGAAAGGCGTTCACTGGTCTAATCTACTTTCAGGTTGTCCGGATGATTTCAAGGCGAGTTGGTTGGTCGTTTCGCTCCCTAAGAGCAAAACTTGGCAGGGGAAGGCTCTAGCACGTTTGAAGAATCTCCAACAATCTTGGATGAAACTGGCTGAGGATATCAGTTGAGGCGTTTGCCTGATTGGCTACTGAAAAGGTGCAGTTTCTGTGAAATCACAGAAACCGTAATGTTCTCACCGACCTTGTGACCACTGCCCCCTGGACGGCGTATTCGGTAATCCAATCCAGTAGGGCTAACACAGTAGAGCAATTCATCCGAACCCAACTCCTCGACAAGATCGATCTGTAAACTCATCTTGGCGGTTGACTCAAGAACAAAGTCTTCTGGACGGATGCCTACCTTCACGGGCTGGTCCGAAATCCGTGAGAAACCGGGAAGTTCAAAGCCATCCACATGGAGTGTCCCGGCTTTGACTTCTCCAGAAACGATGTTGATTCTGGGGGATCCAATGAAGGACGCGACGAATTCAGAGGCTGGTTTGCTATAAACCTCCATCGGTGTGCCGATTTGCTCCAGTTCTCCATTATTCAGAACCGCCAGACGGTCTCCGACCGTCATCGCTTCAATTTGATCGTGCGTAACGAAGATCGAGGTTACTCTGAGCTGTCTTTGCAACTTGCGGATATCCACCCGCATCTGAGCCCGTAATTGGGCATCCAGGTTAGAGAGGGGTTCATCAAAAAGGAATAATTTTGGTTCCCGAACAATCGCTCTTCCCATTGCGACACGCTGACGCTGTCCGCCAGACAGCTGTGCTGGTTTGCGCTCCAACAATTCATCCAACTGAAGCATCCGAGCCGCTTCAACCACACGCCGGTCAATCTCTGCTTTGGGGACCTTTCGGTTCTGAAGAGCGTAGGACATATTGCGGCGAACAGTCATGTGCGGATAGAGCGCGTAGTTCTGGAAAACCATCGCAACATCTCGATGAGCAGGCTCTACGTCATTGATCCGAGATCCGTCCAACATTAGGTCTCCAGAAGTAATTTCTTCGAGGCCCGCAATCATTCTCAGCAACGTAGACTTTCCACATCCAGATGGCCCAACAAAAACAGTCAATTCTCCATCAAAAATCTCCAGATCGATTCCCCGCACTGCATGAGTGCCGTTAGCATAGGTTTTTTGCAAACTATTGAGGGTGAGGGTCGTCATTTATCGCTCTCGAGAAGGCCCTTGATGAACCAGCGTTGGAAGAGAATTACAATCAGTACAGGGGGGATAAGCGCAAGGATTGCTAGAGCAAAACCACGGTTGTATTCGGGTAGTCGGTTCCCATCAATTGTCTGCATCACAGACTTGATGCCCAGCACGATTGTGCTGTAGCTCTCATCAGTAGTCATCAACAAAGGCCACAGATATTGGTTCCAACCAACCACAAACATGATGATGAAGAGGGCCGCCATCATCGTTCGAGACAAGGGCAACAGAATGTCAATGAAGAATTTCCAAGCTCCGGCACCATCCAACTTCGCAGCTTCCAGTAGTTCATCTGGGACTGAACGGAAGAACTGGCGAAAATAGAACGTCCCTGTGGCTGAGGCGATTAGTGGGATGATCAGGCCTGAGTAGGAATTAAGCATTCCCAGATCTGCTACGACTTTGTAAGAAGGAATGATCCTGACTTCTAATGGAAGTAGCAAAGTGGTGAAGATGATCCAGAAAAGCAGCGTTCCTAGTGGAAATCGAAAGTAGACAATGGCGTAGGCGGCAGTCATCGAGACGATGATCTTGCCAACCGCAAATCCTACCCCAAGGATCATGCTGTTGATCATCATCATCGCAGCGGTCACCTGCTCTGTGAAGCCTTTCTTCTCTGTTAGCACTCCCAAGTAGGTTTCAAAAAACTGATCACTCAACCCCAACTGCATTCCATCACGAATGATCGTAGCAGGATCATGAGTTGAAGAAGCGAAAACCATCCACAGAGGTAGTGCTAGAAACGCGACACCCAGGATGAGCAACAGGTGATTCAGTAATTGGTAGCGAACCCAAAGTACCTTCATAATCAGTAATGAATCTTCTTTTCAAGGTAACGAAACTGGACCACTGTAAGTGCGAGTACAAAAAGCATTAAAACTACCGACTGAGCTGATGAACCTCCCAAGTCAGCACCCTTGAATCCATCTACATAGACCTTGTAAACCAAACTCGCAGCACCAGCTGGTGGACCAAAGGGGAAGACCGTATCAATAATGGCGAAAGTTTCAAAGAAGGCGTAACTGAAGTTAATCACCATCAGGAAGAACAGCGTCGGAGCAAGCAAGGGGAACGTCACGCTCCAGAAGCGACTGAATCCACTGGGATTGTCAATTCGTGAGGCTTCTAACACTGATCTTGGGATAGACTGCAAGCCTGCCAACAGGAAAATGAAGTTTACGCTTACCTGCCGCCACACAGCCCCGGATGTGATGACGACCCAAGCATCGATTGAATCTAAAGCTGGCTCAAACCAGGGTGGTTCACCATCTGGGTTCAGCAAGTCATAGATTGGTCCAATTTGAGGACTGAAGAGGAAGCGGGCAACCAAGCCTGCAACAGCTGGAGCAATGGCGTAAGCCCAAGTGATCAATGGACGGTAGGTTCCTCCACCACGCAATAATCCATCTACCTGCACCGCCAGCAACATCGCCAATCCAAGGGACAGGAAGGTCACACTGAGCGAGAAAATCAAGGTGGCAATCAGTGTTCCCACATATTCAGGATCCTCAAAGATGGTCTGATAATTTTCAAACCAAACAAACTCATTGGAGAGTCCCCAAGGATCCTCAAGGTAGAAGGAGAGTTGGATCGCCTCAAAGGAAGGCCAAAGGAAAAAGACTGCAATGATCGCAATCTGCGGCAAGACAAACAGGTAGGGGATAGGGGAGTGAGAGAAGGTAACGCGTTTCAAATTATTGTCTTTTTAGAACCGGACCCAGAGCGGGTCCGGCATTATAGAAAGGATTAGTTGTAGGTACGGGCAAACTTGACGAGCAATTTGTTCGCACCATCTTCAATGTTGGCTAAGGCAGTCTTTGCATCCTGCTTGCCAGCGAAGAGCTTGTCGTATTCCTCATACATCACCTCACGCACCTGGACGTAGAAGCCCAACTGGTAGCCCTTGGAATGGTCACCACCAGGGAGGTTCAGTTGAAGGATTCCGATCTCTGCATCGGGATTGTCCTTGTAATACCCCTCACTCTTAGCCAATTCATATGCAGCGTTGGTGATCGCCACATAACCAGTTTCCCGGTGCCACATGAACTGAACTTCTGGCTTAGTAAGGTACTCAAAGAAGTTAGCAACACCCTTGTATTCGGCATCGCTATGACCAGACATTGCGAACAGAGCCGCACCACCGATGAAGGTGTTGGTCGGCTTGTTCGTAACCGCATGCCAGTAAGGCAGGTAGGTTGTTCCAAATGGGAACTTCGCAGTGTTCTTCAGTCCACCGAAGGAACCAGATGAACCCAGCCAGATGCCTACTTCCTGATTTACGAAACCGTTCTGGTTATCGCCCCAGGCTCGGCCATAGTACTTGTAGAAGCCCTTGTCTTGCCATTCCTTCAACTTTGACCAATGGGTCACCATTCCTGGGTTGTTGTAAAGAATTTTGGTCTCCAAACCACCGAAGCCGTTATTGTTGGTAGCCATCGGCAAGTTGTGACGAGAATGGAAATTCTCTGAGAAAATCCAAGGACTGTGAGATTGGGCCAATGGCACATAACCAGCGTCTTTGAGCGCCGGAGCCACTCGCATCTCAAAATCTTCCCAAGTCGCTGGAGGCAGGGTCAAACCAGCTTTCTGGAAAGCATTCTTATTGTAATACATCACTGGTGTGGAGCTATTGAACGGCATTCCAACCATCTTGCCGCTGCTGTCCGCATAAAAAGAGCGAACACCACTGATGTAGTTGTTGGCATCAAAGCCAACACCGTGCTTGGAGAGCAGATCCTGTACCGGGAAGACAGCTCCCTTTGCATTGATGATCGTAGCCGCACCAGCATCAAAGATCTGGATGATGTGTGGCTGCTGCTTCGCACGGAAAGCTGCAATTCCAGCGGTCATGGTGTCTTCATAACCACCTTTGTACACTGGGGTGAGCTTATAGGTCGACTGAGATGCGTTGTAGTCTCTGGCAATTCGATTCACGGTCTCGCCAAGAGCACCTTCCATCGCATGCCACCACTGAATTTCAGTTTGAGCCCATGCAGATGGGGTGAACACAACAAATGTAGCCAGCAACACACTGGCTATCAAGTTACGGAATTTCATGGTCATCCTTATCTTCAAGCGGTTAAAAGCAACTGACCAAGGTCAGGCACATCAAGAATGTCTGCTCCATTTCCTCAATTCTTTTGAGCTGCATCCAACTTAGTTTCAATTATTCTGATCAATTCAACCTGCGGATCATCGAATTTTTTTACAAAAATTCGATGATCCGGCTTCCTCCCATTGATCAAATTGATGCGATAGCCTACCAAATAGGAACCGATTGTATTGGAGCCTACAAACGTGATCAGAGCGGGCAGATTCCAACAAATGACAACCAATTTTGCAAATGATTTTTTCCCAAGCGACATTCTTCTTATTTTCCATTTTGGAAAATGGAGAGATTTATCAAGAAAGTTCTGGGGAAACATCAATAAATTGATTATCAAGAATGTGATCTTAATCCGACTTGGTTAGCAAATGATGAGGATCTTCGTGCAGATTATTTGGGCACTGATGGTCCTTCGATTGATGCGCAAAAATTGAGGAAGTTTTATGAAATGATTTCCCTGATTTGAAACTGGATCTGTTTCTTTAATACCATTCTTTTGATTACTCCTCTGAAACTTGACTACCCCTGCTGGATCAGTAAGTCTGCAGATAAACATTTTTTGGACTGACCAAGAGGGTATGAGCATCTCCTTCTAAGCACAGTCCCCCTAAAAACAAACAAAACGCAAAGGAAACCATGCTTGAACAGGGACAACTCGAAAGCTGGGATCGGGAGAGTTTTTTTCACCCGAACACCCATCTCGGTCAATTTGTGCGCAAGGAAGCTCCCCAGGTCGTGATGACCGGTGGCGAAGGGGTTTATGTCTATGACAGCAACGGTAATAAGTTGTTGGATGGCTTTGCGGGGCTGTACTGTGTCAACATCGGCTACGGACGCCAACCCGTGATTGATGCGATCAGCGAACAGGCCCAGAAACTGGCTTTCTACCATGCCTATTTTGGTCATGGTACCGAGGCGAGCATCACCCTCTCCAAGATGGTCCTGGAGCGAGCCCCCAAACACATGAGTAAGATCTACTTCGGGGTCTCCGGTTCCGATGCTAATGACACCAACATCAAGCTCACCTGGCACTACCAGAATATCCTCGGACGTCCCCAGAAGAAGAAGATCATCTCACGCTGGCGAGCCTATCACGGTTCCGGCCTGATGAGCGGTTCCTTAACCGGTTTGGATGCCTTCCACAAGAAGTTTGACCTGCCCTTGCCGATGGTCAAGCACACTGTGGCTCCCTACTACTATCGTCGGCCTGCCGAGTTAGAGAATCTGAGTGAAGAGGAATTCAGCGCCCACTGTGCCAAGGAATTGGAAGCCCTGATCGCCCAGGAAGGTGCCGATACAATCGCTGCGATGGTCGCCGAACCCGCTTTGGGCACCGGTGGACTTGTACCCCCTCCCAAGGGCTACTGGGAAGCGATCACGCCCATTCTCAAGCAACACGACATCCTGCTGATCGCCGATGAGGTAGTCACAGGCTTCGGGCGGCTTGGGTCGATGTTCGCCAGTCCCTTCTTCGGCTTGGAGCCTGACTTCATGACAATTGCCAAGGGTGTGACTAGCGCCTACCTGCCCCTCTCCGGTTCCCTCATCTCCGGAAAGGTCTACGATGTCCTGATGCAGGGTACCGACGAAAGCGGACCGATTGGACACGGCTGGACCTACTCCGCCCATCCGATCTGTGCAGCAGCTGGAGTGGCGAATTTAAAGCTGATTGATGAGATGAACATCGTTGCTAATACGGCTGAAGTCGGACCCTATTTGTTGAAGGAGCTGAAATCAGCGCTGGGAGATCATCTAAATGTTGGGGAAATTCGGGGAGAAGGCTTGCTCGCAGCCGTCGAACTGGTTGAGGAAAAATCCGGGCGGAAGTTCTTTGATCCTTCGAAAAAAGTCGGACCAACACTGGCCACCAAGATCCGTGAAAATGGGGTGATCGTCCGTGCGATGGCCCAGGGAGACATCCTCGGAATGGCCCCACCGCTGTGCCTCAGCCGAGAAGAAGCTGACGTAATCGTCAAAGCCATCCATCAAGCGGTAACCAGTCACTTCTGAACTTGTTTCCTTCTAGCCTACAGACGCGCTCCCAATCATTCCACGGGAGCGCTGTTCTTCCAGTACTTTAAAAATTCTGTCCTAACAAACACCTCAAGCTTGATTCCTCTGCAAGTGCAGATTTAATTATTGTTATCCTTTTCTTGTGAGCAAACGATGAGTTGCTCATCCTATCCAACCTTTTCTTTACCAACGAGCGAATCCATGGCTGAGATTTCATGGCGAGGACTGATCGTCAACACGGAAGGTGAGCTGCCGCAAGTGGGCAGCAAGGCCCCAGACTTCATGCTGGCAGCTCAGGATCTGAGTGATCTGAACCTAGTGGACTTTGCTGGAAAAAACCTGATCCTGAATATCTTCCCCAGCATCGATACTCCAACTTGTGCCACATCCGTGCGCACTTTCAACGTCAAGGCTGCTAACCAAGACAATACGGTGGTGCTCTGCGTGTCTGTTGATTTGCCCCAAGCACAAGCTCGCTTCTGCGGCGCAGAAAATATTGAGAATGTACAAACTGGCTCAGCCTTCCGTTCCCCAGATTTTGGGAAGGAATATGGGGTCATCATCAAAGACAGCTTCCGACGAGGTCTGATGGCTCGAGCCATCGTAGTGATTGATGGAAACGGCATCGTCAAGCACACCGAGCTGGTACCCGAAGTTGCCCAACAACCTGATTACGAGGCGGCTTTGGCAGCTACCTCTTGAGCTCAAAGCGTCACTGCTGACATTTAAAAAAATCAGCGAATTATGAACTAAATTCTCTATCATAATTAATGTGGATTCTCCGCTTGCATACTTAAAATTACTAGGATGATCGAGTTATGTTGCAATCACTTGAGTCGGCCTTCACACCCTGACTAATTTGCTTGCCAAGGCTTGTGGTATGTCTAAAACTAATTTGTTGTCTTTAACGAGATTGGCAAAGAGTCATTCAGCAAACTGAAGACAAACTTTGTACAGAGTCTCAATCTATAACACATAAAATGGAGTATTTATGAAAACCGCTGAATCTGCTTTGAGTGCTGCAAACGCAGTGGTACCAAAAATCAGTGTTGCTGATGGAATCCAAAAGCATGCCGACGGAAATAGTGTTTTTATCGATGTGCGAGACGGTCTTGAAATTCAAGAAACAGGTACTATTCAAGGTGCCCTGAAAATACCAAGAGGATTTATTGAATTTGCTGCTGATTCAAGTACACCCTACCATGAGGAAAAGCTTCAAAAAGATGCCGAGATCGTCTTGGTATGTGGTGCTGGTGGTATGGCCGCTTTAACAGGGCACACTCTTGTGGAGATGGGTTTCAAGAATGTCTGCAATGTTGGCGGGTTTTCTGATTGGAAAGAGAACGGCGGACCTGTTGGGACGTGATTCTAATTGAACGGTCTGCGCTCAAATATAATTCAGAAAGATTGCCCAACCTCACTTATGGTGAGTGATTTTCTGTATAATATCGATAAAGCTGACTTGTGAGTTCAATAACTTTGCTACCAAAGAGTTAGTCGCCTTTCGTAAGGCTCTGCTGAGCAAATATGGTTCAGCGAGCCTTCATGCGGCACCATACCACAAAAAAGTAGCAAATACTTGCTACCCTGCAACCTATCAAGCGATTCAACTCTCCTATTTGCAATAGGTTCTTTTTTTATTCTCATCTAAGATTAATTTTCCTCCCAGAGACAACAATATTCATCTCAAAATGCCTTTTGAGATGAATATTGTTGTAGCTGACCTGAGTCCAAAGGCAAACCTGCCACAAATAAATCAAGTCCCTTTGTCAACAAGCAACAACCCGTCTCAATTGCATTCTAAATTCTGAAAATCAGGCAGAAACGTCAGTAGGCAGGACATTCAGCAGTACAGCAAAGAAATGAGCCGTGCTACCTCCGAGGACAAAGAGGTGCCAGATGGCGTGATGGTAGGGGAGTCGGCGCCAGGAATAAAAAACCACACCCACACTATAAGAAACCCCGCCCACAAAGAGCAGGATCAGGCCAGCTGTTTCGATCGTCTCCCACATTTGAGGAAGTGCAATTAGGCAGAGCCAGCCCATCACTAGATACGTGGCCGTCGAGGCCTTAGGAAGTTTGCCCACAAAAAAAATCTTGAAGACAATCCCCAGCAGAGCCATACCCCAGATCACTCCAAAGAGACTCCAGCCCCAAGTGCCGCGTAGGTTACCAAGCAGGAAGGGTGTGTAGGTTCCAGCAATCAGCAGAAAGATCGCCGAGTGGTCGAGGATCTTGAAGATGCGCTTAGCCCGCTGATTTTGTAGTCCGTGATAGAGAGTAGAAGCAAGGTACAGCAGAATCAGCGAACTGCCATAAACACTAACACTGACAATCTGCCAGGCGTCTCCTTGCTGGGAAGCCAACGTGACTAGCAGCGTGAGAGCCGCGACGCTTAGGGCTGTTCCGATTCCGTGGGTAATGCTATTGGCGATCTCTTCGCCGAGGCTCTGGGCTTTGCTTGTAGAAGTCAATCTTGGGTATCAGAAACAGTGTTGCAGAATTTATCAACGCTGATAATTAACGCTTTCGCTTAGATGTACACGATCTCTGCCCAGAGCACAAACTTATCAGGTCTGCTTACATGCCCCAGCGTAGTCCTGCTGTGTGAACAGGTGCATCCCAGAGTCCCAGCAATTCATCATCAACCAGACTCAGTGTGACCGAGCATCCGGCCATTTCCAAAGAAGTCACATAATTACCAACCAGTGAGCGGGCAATCGTTATTCCACTTCCCGCCAACTCCTGTTCAACACAGTGGTGCATCAGGTAAAGTTCCATCAATGGGGTTCCACCAAATCCATTGACCAGCATGATAGCGTTGCCCTTGGCTTGGTCTCCAAAATCCTTGCGGATAGCTCCAATCATTTCTGCAGCGATGTCCTTGGCTTCACCAAGAGCAACTCTTTTTCTTCCTGGCTCACCATGAATCCCGACTCCCATCTCCATTTCATTTTCACCAATCTGGAAGGTCGGACTACCTGCAGCTGGAACCGTACAGCTTGTCAGGGCGACCCCCATTGATCGGGTCTGCTGATTGACACGATCTCCTAAGTCCTTCAAAGCTGCCAAGTCTCTCCCTGTTTCTGCTGCAGCGCCAACGATCTTCTCAACGATCATGGTGCCTGCGACACCCCGTCGGCCTGTTGAATAGGTTGAGGTTTCCACAGCTACGTCATCATCAGTCAATACCCTAGCAACCTCACACTCTGCCATCTCGGCAGCCATCTCGAAGTTCATCACGTCACCTTCGTAGTTCTTGACGATCAGTAGCACCCCACCACCATTTTCGGTAGCTTGCATTGCTTCCAGCATTTGGTCTGGAGTCGGTGAAGTGAAGACCTGTCCAGGACAGGCGGCATCCAGCATTCCATGCCCCACAAAACCACCATGCAGAGGTTCATGACCGGAACCTCCACCAGAGATCAAGACTGGCTTTCCAGGCTTGAGTTGCTTGCGGCGTACAAATTTTCCCTCGGAACCGAGCTCCAGCAAATCGGCATGTGCGGAGACAAAACCACTTAGGCTTTCGGTAAGTACTTGATCGGTAGCGTTAATTAATTTTTTCATGGTCTCTCCCACGGAAGAAATGAGGATGGGGAACAGATCAGCACGCTTTCAGGAGCGCTCAGAAATCTGTAACAGGTGACTTAACCGACGGGCGGTTTCCAGGATCAGGTCATCGAGTTCTTTGTTGGCTTCATCGCTTCCTAGATCTGGTAAGTATAACATCATCCGACGAAATCGCAGCCCCTCTCGATGCGCCTCCTGGTGCTGGTAATTTGGACTGTGACGTCTACCAGGGTGCGCCTGGTCGTAGTAGTATAAGAAGTCTCGACGAGCTTTTTCAGAGAAATGGCAAACTTCGAAGATGATATCCAGATGACGAGCCGGGATGGGTGTGGCGTAGCTGGGATTGGAAATCTGGGAGATAAAACTACGATTCTTGCGCAGCATTGTCGCCAGTCGCTGTCGGGTTCCGGAAGGGCGATTGCTTAGCATTTCTGAGAGAATCTGCTTGTACTGGGCAACTAACTGGGCTTTTGAGTCCGTTGTCACACCCCCTCCAGATTGGTTTCACGAATGGTCCACTTGGTCTTCCCCAAGCGGGCTGGTGCCACTGACAAATTACGCAAGCCCACTTCCAGTAACTGTGCGATGAAATTCGGATCGCTACCCATATCTCCGCAAAGGCTCAACTCTTGGCCGGAACGAGCGCAATGCTGCGCTAATTCTCTAATGACTCGCAAGACTGCTGGATGGCCAGGATCTGCCAGATCTGCAACATGATGAAGGTCGCGTGCACTAGCTGTCAGATATTGAACCAGATCATTACTACCAATTGAAAAGAACGCAGCATCAGCAAACAACTCAGGAGCCAGAGCAGCAGCGGGGACTTCTACCATCATTCCGAGAACTGGCTTATGGAATTCAGTACCTTCTGTGGTAAGTTCGGCACAAACATCTTCCAATAATTCCCGGGTCGAATGTAATTCATCAGGGACAGTAACCATCGGCACCATCACCTTCAGATTTCCATGAACAGCTGCCCTGCACAGTGCACGGAGTTGAGTTCGGAAGACCTCTGGTTGTCGTAGGGAAAGTCGGAGTCCTCGTAGACCAAGAAACGGGTTACTTTCAGTTGGTTGCTCCAGCCCGGGCAGAGGCTTGTCACCGCCTGCATCAAGAGTACGAATCGTTACTGGCTTTTCTCCAGCCCATTCCAAGAGTTTTCGATAGGATCGGTATTGTGATTCTTCGCTGGGTAGCCCATGGTGAAACAGAAATTCTGAACGCATCAGGCCGATTCCATCACAATGCGCTGAATTGAGTTTTGCCAATTCTTCTGGCAGCGCCACATTGATCAGTACCTGAACCGATGTTCCATTCAAAGTTTGCGCGGGTTGATTCAATAAAGGGGCTAGTCGTTCTGCTTCCTCTACAGCTATTTGCAGCTTATGCTCAAAGGCTTGGGTTTCCTCTGTGGAAGGATCTACGTGCAGCACACCTTCATCCGCATCCAGCAACAATCTGGTTTGATCTGGGAAAGCTCCAGTTTGGAGGTCTCCAATGCCTACCAACATCGGCACCCCACGGGAACGTGCTAGCATGGCTACATGACTTGAAGGGCTACCTTCCCGCAAGACCACTCCCCCACCCTTGTTCCAATCTAGGCTGAGAAAGCGACTGGGAGTTAAATCGGTTGCGAGCAGGATCGCTCCCTCAGGGATCGCAGCTTCTGTTTCTCCACGTAGAATCCTGAGGACTCGGTCACGAATATCACGTAGGTCACTGGCCCGTGCCTGAAAGTACTCGTCTTCACTTTGCTCGTAGTCTGTGACATGTTCGTCCAGGGTTTGTTGCCAGGCTTCAATCAATGTCGTACCCGCTGCAAAAGCCTGACGTACTGGATCAGTGAGAGCTTCATCTTCGAGCATCGCAAGCTGAAACTCGAGGATTTCTGCGTCGTCTCCCTCGACTCGCTCCATCAACTCCACCAACTGGCTACTGGCCAACGTCAGGGCTTCCGCTAGATCAATCGTGGGTTTCAAGGAGTCTGCAAAATCTACTACGGCAGGCGCCTCCGCCCAGAATGCCGCACCCTGAGCAAGACCAGGAGCTGCACTGATTCCTTTAAGCTGAGGCTGACTGGGCATCCTGTGATTCCTCAAAATCCTGATTGACCAAATCAATCAAAGCCTCCACGGCAGGCTGAGCGTCTGTTCCTGTGGCTCTCAATTGCAGAATGGTTCCCTGCGGCATTTTGGCTCCCATCACCTTGACAATACTTTTGGCATCGATCCAAGGACCCTCAGAGTCAGCTGCGATTTCAATCCGTGCTGAGAAGCGCTTGGCGAGCTTGGTCAACTTTACAGAGGGCCTCGCATGTAGACCCACATCATGAGTGATTTCTACCGCACCCTCAGAAGTCCAGGTATTTTCTTCAGTCATGCCTCCTCACATTTCTTCTGCTGAGCTTTTGACTTCTTCCAGGCTTGCACCACCAGATGCTTCCGTCGCTGCGATGACACTCCCTTCGACAATCGGGGCATTGCAGATCACAACTTTCTTTTGTCGTTCGGCAGGTAGCATTTCAATCGCCATCTCACTATTTGTTTCAGCTCCACCGAGATCAACCATTACGGCTACTCCAGAATCTGACCAGGCTTTAGAGATGGCTTCCATGATCGCTTCTACACTTGTCCCCAAACCACCATCAGGGTTGCCACCACACCAGGCAAGAGGAACTTCATCTCCCACCATCTGCAGCACCATTTCAGCCGTACCCGCAGCGACCTGCTGAGAATGTGAAACGATCACAATGCCCACGTTACTCATGATTTCTCTTCCAGAAGTTGACAGATAGTTTGAATTATCAATGCAGAGGAATAGGCCCCAGGGTCCATGTGTCCGATGGAACGATCACCCAGAAAGGAAGCCCGTCCGCGAGTTGCTTTCATTGGAATTGTGGCTTCTGCGGCTTGCTGGGCAATCGCAGAGATCTCCGTCATTGATTTATTTGCTTCCAAGGCTTGCTGGACTGGAGCCAGCACATCCAACATGGTCTTGGCTCCAAGATCTGCTTTTCCTCGTTTCTTCAAAGCTTCGATGGATGCCGCGAGCATCTGGCCCAATTTCGCCGAGTCTAGCTCATCGTCTGTTGGCCATTCCTTACCCAGCGTCACCGCCAGGGTGCCATAGAGTGGACCAGAGGCTCCACCGACTTTCATCACCATGGTCATGCCTACCGCTTTAAGAGCCTCGGCTGGTGGTTTGGCTGTGATATTTTCCAAATCAGCGAGCACGTTCTCCAGGCCTCTCTTCATGTTGATGCCGTGATCACCATCACCAATAGCTTGATCCAAAGCCGTGAGGTGTTCAGCTTGGGCAATCACTGCTTCTGCAGTTCCTTGAAGTAACGATCTAAGTAAGTCTGGAGTCATCTGTAGCTTCCCCATCAAGTTGCCTTGCCCTCAAGCAGACAAACGATTTCCGGATTGGTCGAAGAAAAGAGGTTGCACCAATTCAAGGGCTACCCCGTCACCTTCCTTCAGCAAGGTTGCTGGATCCGCCAGCAAGGTGAGATCCTGTCCTGCACAGAGCAGATGCAGGTAGGTCTGGTCGCCAAGATATTCAACACGTTGCACTTGGGCTGGAACCGTGGCTTGGGTCTGCTTATCTGCAGAATGCAACTGAACATGGTCTGTCCGCAATCCAAGCTGTGTGGTGTTGGCAGGAGCCTGTACGGGCCATTCATTACTCAATGGCACAAGATTGATCGAGGGTTGCCCAAGTCGCTCAGCCACATAGGTATTGTTTGGCTGTTCAAAAATTTCCTTGGGGGTTCCCAGCTGTACCAGTTCACCCTCTCGGAGCACACCAATGCGATCAGCCAGAGTCATTGCTTCCACCTGGTCGTGGGTCACATAAAGGATCGTTGCCCCAAGATTCTGCTGAATGTGCTTCAACTCCACTCGCAGTTCAGCTCGCAGCTTCGCATCCAGGGAGGAGAGCGGTTCATCCATTAGATAGATGGTTGGCTTTCGTACCAGTGCCCGGCCAATCGCGACACGCTGCATCTCCCCACCGGACAAGGCCGTGGCCTTATTTTGAAGCTTGTGTTTGATCCGCACCATCTTCGCAATTTCCTCAACCCGACTGGCAACAGCGTCTTCTGAAAGACCGGATACTGGCGAGCGAAGCGGGAAGCTCAGGTTGTCCCGAACCGTTAGGTGTGGATACAACGAGTATTGCTGGAAAACAAACGCAACATCTCGCTCAGCGGGTTGCGACTTTGTCATGTCCAGGCCATTGATCCGAATACTTCCAGAATCTGCCTCCTCCAATCCAGCAATCAAGCGGAGAGTGGTTGTCTTGCCAGCTCCCGAAGGGCCCAACAAAACGACCAGTTCTCCATCTCCAATGGTCAACTCAAGGTTGTTGATAGCAAGCGTATCCCCGAAGCGCTTCTGTATTCCCTGGAGAGCGATCTCAGCCATGAGTCACCTCCGTGGGCAATGCTTTGCCATCACTCTTGTCAAACAGAGAGGCTCGCTGAGCAGCAAAATTCAATCGCACTGATTGTCCTTCCCCAAATGAATGAGTGCTACGAACGCGAGAAAGTGCTTGTCCGTAAGGAGTCTGGATGGTCAAGATCTGGGTGGTTCCCA
>JACLAD010011618.1_pt1 | contig 35684 bp, 14 predicted proteins | sample 8027901 | NCBI WGS metagenome assembly JACLAD01 (sample SAMN15725071, study PRJNA655200) | protist metagenome | isolation source: fluorescence activated cell sorting (FACS) single amplified genomes of... | place: Spain: Blaines Bay Microbial Observatory, Mediterranean Sea | collected 2016-07-05 | reverse complement strand
TAAATTGAATAAAAATTTTCACTGGGAAATAATCCCACCGTTACCTGAGCATATGGGGGTTTTTTCTGGTATGTGTTATCATGAAAAGTCTGATTCTATTTATTTGATTGGAGGTGCAGATTATGACAAGACGCAATTTCATTTCGCACATGGATCACATGCGTGGAGATTTTCATTAAAAACATACAGATGGACACCTATAAAAGATTTTCCAGGTTCTCCAAGATTTTTAACTTCTCTGGCATGTTTAGACTATATATATGTACTTGGTGGCAATTCAGGTGGACAATCTGTTGTTGGTCAAGGAACAACATACAAGACAATTATTGATAACTGGAAATTAGATGTACAAACTATGACATGGATTCAAATAAAACCAACACCTTATAATTTATGTAATTTTGGTAATGCTGTTGTTTATAAACAGTTTATCATCCTAATAGGAGGTGCAGGATATTCAGAAATATTTAATCATACAAATTTAAAAGATATGACTTTTCCAACAGGGAGGGGTTTTAATAAATTCGCAACTACTGCTGTTTTGGTGTATAATACAGAGAAAGACGAGTTTTTTTTGTCGAATGAACTACCAATTGGGATCAACCATCCGTTTGTAACTATTCATAATGATACAATTTATGTTGTAGGTGGCGAAAGTAATACAGGATGTGCATTTGGAAAATTATACGGTCAACATCCAAAATTAGTATTGAAAGGAAAAATTTTATTTTTGTAGAACGACTAAAAATAGAAAACACAACACTAATACTTGTTAAGAGATGCATGGAAAGAGGCTGGAAAAAAAAGGTGATCTATATGATATGTTTGAGGCCATAAAAACACATTATGAGCGCGAAAAAGTCTGCTTCAAGTTAAAGTGTAAGCTTGTATTGTGTTGGCACTTTGCTATTAATATTGCGTTGCAAAAAAAAAAAGTGCGCACCAACAATACCACGTTCAACTTGTTTTTGTATATTTTTTATTTCACACTTTATCAAAATTCTAGATCTAGGAGATCCAACATTTTTTAACCAATACCAATTTTTCATTTTTTCTAACTTTTTTTCGTTACCTGGTACCAAACACTGATACCTTTCACCGTCCGCATGTCCCCTCCGTTGTGTGTTTATCGCACTACCACCATATGGTGGTACCTGATACGTCATTATTTTTAAATTCATTTTCATTTCCTTCCAGAAATTTAGCCAAATCAAAGAGATTCTCTTTGTCCAAATCTAGACCAAATGAAAATATTTTATAATAAAAAATGATGTTTTGTATGATGATTTATGGAATAATTCGGAAATAAAATTTCGGCCCGATAGTATTATCATATTATTAATTATGATGGCCGATATTAACTTAAAGTTTCTTTTTTATAAATATATATCCATACTATATAATAAACTGATACAATATATCACATTGAAATTCAAGGACGAAGAAGTAGAATTTTTTTAATATGTGCCCATATGGATATGCACATATGGCCGATATAAGTTAAAGTTTCTTTCTTGTAAATATATCATATAAACTGATACAATATATCACATTGAAATTCAAGGGCGAATAGAATATCTTTTTTTTTTAAATGATAATTAAAAAAAACTTTTTTGTTAAAAATAATGACAACAACGATAACAACAACACCATCATCATCATCGTATATAGCAATAGTTAGGCACGCAAAACGGTATGATCAACATAGTGGAGACAATACGTATAATGGATATGATACACCAATATTGAAATCTGTGGAAAATTTTGAATTAATACAGAATGCTGCTAACAAATTAAAGAAATACCAATGTAAAATAATTATCTCGTCACCATTTAAACGGTGTTTTGAAACTGCAGTTGGAATGGCTTTAGAATTGAAAATCAATGTTATAAAAATCGATAATAGACTTGGTGAAGTAATGTATCAAGTTAGAAAATATACTAATTTTATAAAGGAAGAGGATTTTGTGTATTGCGATATGGACGAGTACAAATCTATATTAAAAGAAGCGACAAATAATAATAATACTAATGAAGGAAAAAATATTGATATTATTTGGCTAAATCCTACTATAAATAAACCATCTATTAATGAAACAATTGACGAATTTACAAAACGCACGGATATGTTATTGGATATTGTGAAAGAACATGAAGTTATTAATAATATGATGCAGAAACAACAAAGCCAAGACAATATAATTGATCAAAGCAATAATAATATAATTGTAATATCGCATGCTGATTATTTATCTTCATGGTTGCAGAAATTAGATCAAACGCATGTTTACGCACCAAATGAATGTGGTTTTGTTGTGTTGAATACAAATAATATGGATAAAACCATAACTATTGAAGAGAAATTTCGTATAGAGCAAATAATGTAGAATTACAATAATAAATCTCTTGTATTTTTGTGTAAAATATACGATATGATACTCGTATTAAAGATTTACACACAAATAAATATAGTAAAATGTACGAATGTGATTTAATATGATACGCGTTATTTTTAAATTTTTTTTTACTCGTATTTTTTTCTCTTCTACCCACAGCATGACAATTCCTTATACTCTCCAGGGAATACGGAGTGACCGAGCCAATAAAATATATATATACGTATATACGTAAACTAAATTATATATACGGAGCATAATATAATTATATGTACGTAATATAAAATTCATACGAGAGTATTTATCATATTAATCAATAAAAATAATACGGCTCGTCGTATTATTTTATAAAAACATTTTAAATTTATCATACCGACTTCAAACGAAAAAAGAGTGCAGTACCTCTCTGTCGTATTTTTTAATTTAAAAAATGTCATATGCATATATAATTCATTTTGCGTAAACTTCTCTTTTTTTATCACACACACACAGAATACCTCTGTTCCTCTCCCCAGGCTCAGGTACACTCTTTTCATAAAATTTTTTTTTTTTTTGTCGTGAAGGTGTATGATCATTTTTTTTATATATAAAATAAATAAATATATTATCATACGAAAAAGTAATCGTAAATATATAGATTATCATGTGTGTTAACATATGCCGCTGAGATGATATCATACTATATATATTTAATATATATATACATACGGTACGTTTACATTTTTGCAGTAGCAGTGATTCCGCCATTTCCACAAGTTTGTAAAATGCTTACTGCCATTTTACCACCAAGGAATGGTCTTTGACGTTTTCCCATGGCTTTGAAATAATCTGTCTTGCCATGGACACCAATCGCAGCCATATCCGTGTATAATTCAAGGAAAGTAAATTTATTTTCCTTATCATTACGGCCTAGACAGTACATTAAATTTCCAGGCTCTTTGCTATGGACATCGTTCAATGCTGGTACCGTTGCCTCTTGCAAACCATCCATATCTTTAGCTGGAATATCAGCAAGGATAGCAATTGTAGGCGTACCCATTTTTAGTCCCTGTGGAACGTATAGCGTATGAATAAGTGATGCGTGTTAGAGAGAGGATATCTTTTATAGGTTTAGGGGGAATAGAATTTACAATTTACGTACAGGGTTCCCAATTACTGGCATAACAGAAATGACAGGTTTTTTTGATGTATCCATTAATTTCCCCATAGCTGGGTTTCTGTTTTTGCCCAAGTTTTTCATATGTGTTTTGACAGCGTCACCACTTGCATACACTTCCAATACATAATATTTACCTTTTTCTTTTCTGTCTTTTGCTAACTGGTATAACAAGCAACCTTCCTCGTTATCTTGTACAATTTTGGCACCTTTTGCAAATTCAGCTTCATATTCTTCAGCACATTCAGGTTTAACAAATAATTGCGCAACAATACACTGCATATTTTAATAATTGTTTTTTTTTTCTTCTTCTTTTTCTGTTGTTGTTGTTGTTTTTCCAATTTTGTTGAGATTTTATTGTTTCTATATTATAATATATATAGATCGCAGTTTTATTTTCCCCCCTTTGTTATTAAATGGTATATTAATATATATACATGTATTAATATGATATCTTTCAAAATTTGACCCGTCCAACCAATGCTGGGCATGCCTTGCCCGCTTGATGGCGAACGAAAAGTGCATTTTTATAACACTACTCACTACAGGAAAAATATAGATCCTATTTTAATTTGTATTTTGGTGTTTTTGCGGAGGATAATGTAGAGGTTAGAGGTGCGACGTTTTTAGATTTTAGATGATACTAGTATGATAAATACAATTATTATAACATATACTTTGCTTTTAATTTTAACATAAGAATAAGTCTACAATGTACGATGCGTACGAGTATTAATTTGACATTTGCACATTTTAGATTTTAGATACTGGTCGTGCGTAAATATATTTATATAAATTAATAATAAATGATAACTATTAATAATTAAATTTGTTATTATATTAATGATATACTGTATATATTTGAAAAAAATTTACAACACACTAAATAACATTTACATTTTTTCGTGACATTGTAGTATACATTACAGATAAATCTTTTTCAGATTTTTAACATTAATTTAATATTAATAGTGCTTAAGCTTGCTGGGCTTGCCAGCTTGTTAATATTCATTATTTTTCTTTTTTCTTTTTTCTTTCTTCTTTGCAACCTTTCTCTTTTCTCTTCTTTCTTTTTTTTTAAATTCTATAAATTTTTCTTTGTTTTCAAAATAATTTAAATCATTTCCATTGGCTGCACTTGATTCGTTTTTATATTACCAGCATCCGGTAAGTTTTCTAGAATTGCGCGAAGGCCTTTTCTTGAATGATCTGTATCTTCTTTCTCTAACGTCGTTAACATAGTTTGATACTCTGCTTCCGTAAGTTTCCCATCATTATCAGTGTCAAACCTTGAAATTAATCCAGCCATTTGACCAACAGTTACTTTTGCATCGAAACGCGATTTCACCATAGCTTTCATTTCCATCGCATCTAAAAATCCATCGTGATCAGTATCAAACTTTGTAAAGTATTTATGTTTCAAAAGCTCAGCATGGGATCCAAGACGAACGGCATGGGCTTCACAGTATGAATGGCAACACTTGCATGCACAAATGCTTTTATTTTTACCACAACCCCATTTATCCGCCCAACAACAAGTATTTTGTTTACGACAGCAACATGGGCAATAAAAGCAACAAGCAACCCAACAACATGGTGTTAAGATTATCATCCATAAAATAAATGCAAGTAAAGCGGCTGGAAAGTTCCAGCCAAATTGAAATGCCATGCCTTGAATACCATTTAATCCATCACCAGCGTCTAGACCACCGTCTACACTTCGTTTAATTACTACCGTTGTGGCACATGCAGTACCTTCATATTGTGAATTACATTCACACTTGGCCTTCGATACCCCGCCTTCCATAATTACCTTGCATATACCTCTATTACTACATGTATTGCCCTCGCTGTCTTCTGGGCAATTCAACGATGAACAATCGGCCCCTTTGTGGGTACTCGGGCAAGTACAGACGTTCGTATTGGCGTTGCAACGCGAATTTACGGTATTTGCTTCGGAACACGAATTTGGACAACCTTTTTTACAATCTGTGCCGTAAAAGCCACACTTGCAACGCTTGGAAGAAGTGCCAGGCATACAAAATCCATTACTTGTATCGAAATTTGAAATGGAACAAGCGGTCGAATCCGTTGTTTGTGTCATGTGTGTACGCAATATAGGGAAGTACTTCCCCCCCGAAGTAGCTTTGAAACAAATTTGTTGATTCGATATACTTGAACAATCTCCCGAACAATGGCCAAAATCACCGTAGCCCAAAGTGGTAAACGAAGTCCCATCGAATTTAGCAATATCAGTCGTGTTAAATAAGGCACGATGATGATTAATATCCGAGCGGAATTTCAAACATTTCTCAATAGAGTCAGGGAACGCACCATCATCATTTATAAAATCAATGCCATCCCCGACAACTTGGCCAATAGTTACACCAGCTGCATTTTTAACACTTCCAACAGTTTCAATTTTTGATTTTGAATCCGCAGTATTGCACGTACATGCATTTTCATTTCCGGTTTGGGAGCATATTGGTGTTGCAAAAGATCCGGCAGATAAGTGACCAAATGACAAAGATGAAGAATCCGATTTGGCTCCAGTGGCTAATAAACGACGGCGTGAGGTGCCAGTGGCACAGCTTTGTTTTACTTCTACGGGATCACAACCTCCTTGGATAACGTTCCCAGAGTTGCCACAAAATGATGTACCAACGCCGACTAAAGTTCCGGTATCGTCACCAGACCAACAATCGCTTCTGGCTTCTGTGCCACAATCACACGCTATTTTACGCAATTGTTTAGCTGCATAGTTAAACTTAATCAATGTTTGAGTCTTTTTTGTTTCTGCAAACATTTTCAATAATGGTTGTTGCAACTGTTTTCTCATCTTCGAGGTCGAGAATGAGTTTGTCCACCTATTTCTTGGCTCAAAACCTCTTCCATTTGGGAAAAATCGATACGACAGCGACTCTCCCGATTTCCAATTTCCACCGTTCCAATTGAATCGTGGCTCCCAGTCTCCGCTACACTCCGAACATTTTGCTTGATTTTTTGGCGTGTAATCCCACATATATTTTTCTTTGCACCCTTGTACGCTTAAACATTTCGCCCTGGTGTCCAATCTTGTAAACCATTGAAGACCATTGCCGCTACAATACGTTTGATTTTGTTTTCTATTGTCTGCGGTCCATGGTATATCTACAAGACACCCTTCAGCATGTTGTTCCCAATCATTTGGACATTCAGTAGCAATATCAGCATCTGTGTCTACACAAACACCATCTTCACTTTCCCATTGAGCGCTAGAACAGTGAACGTGTCTCTCTTCTTGCTCGAAAGTCGTTACTGTATTGGGTGATGTTCCTGTTGTGTATTTAATCGTAACAGTAACTCTCCCCCAGTGACTAGCACCAAGGTCCCAATTACACATACCAGTTCCAGAATCGTATTTGTAACCCCAAGAACAACATTTCGTATTGTCAGATGTCGCAGCAGCCTGATGGCCACATTCATCGTTAGCGGCTTTTGTCTCGGGACTTTTTGGCCCACAGTATCTTGCCCTTCCATATTCGTGCGCTTGGTGCCCATGGCAATCACCTTGCCCAGAGCAAAGTTCTTCCGTGTTACATTGGCCCCAGTCGTGACCTTCTTGCCCACCAACTTTACAACCTAAAATATTTAAGACTGTCGTAGGAAAATCTGATGTTGGGGACTCGCATCCAGTCTGTGTCCAGTTTCGATCGACGCAACTATACCATTTATGGCTTGGAAGTACTTCACAATCTGCTTTATTCTCCGTGTATTTATTCCGAGTGATTAACTTTAAATCTTGATCAAAGCATGCACCACCTTGGCCCTGTCCCGACCATCGGAACTCGTGGTTTGCATCTTTGTGGTCTGTCATTCGGCACGTATCGGAACCCGAATCGTAATGGTACCATACTGGTTCGCTTTTACAACACTTGTCTTCCTTGGGTTGCCAATACCCAATTGGGCAATTTCCCCACCCTGTAGATGAAGGAGCAGTCGGAGTGGTGTAAGTTCCGCTTGCGATAGAATCGTAATCTGAATTATTATAAGTCCCGGCCCCAGAATCTCCGTATTTTTTTGTTGCCTGGCATTTTCTACACCACCGATCACATTGTGGTGCAGACAATTGTTCACATTGCTCAGTGCTCCAAAGGGCAAAATGTTCTGTCGATTGTAGTGAGCCTGAACATTTACCATAATCACACTCTGCCTTTGTTGTAAATCTGGGCGGTTCATAAGTGAGAGTATTATTGAATTGTATACCTGCACTACAGTAACTGTTTGAAGTATCTGCTTCATAACAAACACTATCGTGATCCCAATGGTGCCAACCTGGAGGACAACACTTGGAATGTTTTTGCTCTGTATGACTCCAGTGTTGTGTCCACCCATTTGGTGCTCCCGCCTCAGTACAGGTGACCGACTCAGATTTATTAAAAGGCTTTACATAACAGCCCTGTCGCACATGAAGGTGTCCAAAGTACGCCACTGGTTGTGGAACTGGGTCTGATTCGGCCAAGCCTATAGCACGTCGAATTTCACTTTTTTGCCAATCGCCCATTATTGTATCATCATAAAAACGAGGGGATAAATTTCCTGTTACACCTGATGCGGTGTTTGCATTGGAATTAGAGATTAAACAAGTAGTGGCGTCAACAATTGAAGGAGAGTAATCATAGCAGTTTCCCCAAGGATTTGATTCGGATGCTCTGGCCCAATGGTGATCAGTCACATACTTATGGTGGCTCGATAAGCTTTCACATGCCGCTTTTTTGTTTGCATAACCGTCAATTCCTTCAAGTTCTACTCTACATTTTGCTGCCTGTGTTTTTGTCCAACAATGCATTCCATGGCACTCCATACATAAAGGTGAATCGTCGTAAATAATCGTTTTTTGGGTTGAACTTCCAGGGTTATTAAAGTCGCCACATTTAGCTTTATTTCTAAGAGCTCTATATTCTGTGCTCTCGTGGAACCGCTCGCCTTGCCCATTAGTTATAGATTCTTCGTCATTTCGTATACGCCAGTAAAGGTCATTATCGTTACATTGTGAATACATTAAACATGCCGTTTTATTTGCGTAAATAGTTACTTCCCCGCAACATCCCATGCGTTTATCGTGGCAGTCTTGACATAACTCCTGCCCACAACTTTTTTTCTCGCAATCTCTACAAGGCTTCCACGTATCTACCCATTCTTCGCAATGCGTTTCGCATTGTCCTTTCCAATCACATTCTACTTTTAACTCGCCGAAACAACAACTCATTTGACCACCGTTCCATGTTCCACCTTGACCTCGGCAACAATCCTCGTTTCTAACACTCCAACCTTCAGGTGTATCTGTTTTTGGTATTTTACACTCTCTGCGTGTGTTACTTTGGCCTTGGTAATTATCTGTAACTTCGTGAATATGTTTGCCTTTCGGACAACATTGCCCCCAATTATCATTCTCGGAATGTGTAAAATAGGTGCCTCCATTTTCTGGAGCTTCACATGCTTCTTTGTTTTCGCATGGTCTACGGCAATGTTCACAACCACATGGCGTTTGAACACCGCTGGGTTCACAATTCCCACCTTGCGGATTTCCATCTGCATCTAGATGCTCATAAAATTTCGTATCAAATGTAGGAACTACGGCTTGGATAAAGCTTTTTAACGCGGTACCTTCGCATACAGCTTTATTACCCCATGCATGGCAGTTTTGCCAACAATTATGGCCGCCACGGCTATCTCGACACTTATACTCGCAATCATTGGCGTAAGCTTCTAACGCGTGATGTTGATCACACATATTGTGAAGCTGACAAGTCGTGTTACATCGCCATTCCACTCGATTCTCTCCGATGGTATCAATATTTTCCCAAACTGCATCGCCCATACACGTTTCATCTGTCATTCGATCCATAAATAATTTTTCAAACTTTGCTGGTGGATCACTAACGCTTACGTTCCAATCTCGCTTTAAAAACCTTACCAATTTTGAAGGTGCTTCTGATTCGAAACATTGCGCAAAACACTGACCCATAAAGTCGTATGGGGGAATACATTCATTATTTTGGGTATCGCAGGTGGAGTAGGTACAGAAACAATCTGCGTTACTTTCACATGCACCTTTTAAATCCATTTGACGGGGTCCGTGTAAACCAATTTTTTTCTCGCACGTATCTCTGAATTCCCACAATTTGTCCAGTGCATTGGCACTTACTTCACTCTCCAAGTCTGCGGCACATTTGTCACCTTTTCTAATATTCGCACTTAAATCGTTAAGAACACCCCTAACTTTGTCCGGATTCCTACACTTTGAACGGACGAATGCCATATCAATATTACCTAGTTTTGTTACGTCTGCACCAGCGACTTGCTTTGGCAAACAGCATTGAGTTCTTCTCTTTTCCCAATTACAGCAAGGATCATTTTCCCATAACGTACTACGACTTTGAGACGTATGGTTCCAATAATCATGTTCACAGTCGATACTTTCTACCGTTTCTTTTTCAATAGTGACGGAGACCATCTGTTCAAATAAACGCTTACTATCTGCGTATCCTTGGGACATAGATGCAGCACTGACTTCGAAAAAGGCTTGGGTCAAATTTTCAAAACTTTTTACGTTATTGTCTAACGTTTTGATTCTCTCCCTCATAAACGTTACGGCGTCATCCAATGCCGTCATATTCGGTTCTAAAATAGCTTCAGATACTTCAGCCACTTTACAATGTTCAACTTTAAACTCGCAATTTTCATCCGTACAACCTTTTTGATACAGTCTATTTCCAAATAAGAAACGAGCTTTACCTGATTTCAAGGCATCCTCAACAGTCGTTGGGGGGTTTTCTTTTGCGTGTCGGCAACACTCTCCTTTACTGTCACCAAAATGATCTGTCCCAAGACAATGCCCACCGTGTCCATTATTACTGCATTTATTATTTTCGTTTCCGTTATCATCGTAACATTCATTGCAGCACCACGAATCGATATATTGGCATTTTCCATCTGATCTTGCTGGTACTGGAATATACGAATTAAATGTTACTTTCTGTGCAGATGCACCTTCTTGTGGGTGAGGTGGGCAATTTTCCCCATGGCACATTCTACCATCAACTGTGCGTGAAACAGTAAACATCCCGACAAAGTGGTTCTTTCTTGGAATACACGAAGGCTTAAATTGCTCTGGGTCTAAATCTGCCAAGCCTTTGTACATCGAATGTTTGTCTAAATGATTCCCATTTGGAGCATCATTCACTCCATAATTAAACCTTTCATCCACATGCATGTTACTGTTAACACCGCGGAATTTATACTCAAGTGCCTTTGCTTTGACTGCCCACATGGTAGCATCTTCGCACGGCGGTAGCGGAATTATACGAAGGCCTTTCTCCGGTTTGAAATTATCGTGCATACTTTGTTCATTTATCATACACGATTTTTGGTAGTTACCGTTTCTTTTCCTATCCTCTTCTTGGTAAGGATCTTGGCAAGGATCAGGTTTGAATACAGGAAGATTCCAATTTTCAGTAGGTGAATCGACGTATAGAGCACCAAAAAATGGCATATTTCTGTGCATATTTTTATTTTGGTTAATGGAAAAGGAAATACATATGTTAGAAAGATTTTAATTGTGTCCTTTTGCGAAATGAGGTAAATATTTTTTGTATACATATTTGTATGTGTGTGTGAGTCTCCTTGTTTCTATACATACCGCCCTTCATCGAAACCGCTAATGAGTTGTTTTACCATATTATTGTCTTTTGTCAAACTTGTATCTTGAAATTCATAAAAATGTTCAAATGTTATGTCGCGCATATCAACTAAACCTCCTGGACCTAAGTTCTTTTCTAAATCGTTAAAGTAGGTTACAAGATTTTGGTCATCTATTTTATCATACATATGTTTCATCGGTGGTTTCGTTAAACTAATATGCCAAAACAATGGGGTCGTGTCTTTGTTATAACCTGTAATATCAACAAATTCACAATCCAAAATGGCAATTTTTTCTTTTATTAATCCCCCGCGTCTACCATTTTCATCATCAATGGTCTCACTATTTAGAACGATTTCATGAAATTTGTAAGTACAATTATTTGATACTCTTGGAACAGCAAACATCAATGATTGGTTGGTGTAACCAACACATCCAGGATCACTCATACCTAAATTTTCCAAGGCACCACAGTATGTATAAACATAGGAATCACAGGAAACAGCATCTTCTTCAGTCTTGATCGATTTACATTTATCAAAATTACAAGGCGTGTCGATATCACTGGATTTCCCTTCCAGCTTTCTATTTAAACAAAATGGACATGCTTTATGAGCGTCCGCAGATTGTCGTAAAATCCGTGTGTCCAAATCACAACGTCCACACGTAGTACCAGGTTCTGAACATGCAAATCCTTGTTTTAAATGTTGGCATCGCTGACAACCGTCGTAGCTGGGATCTGAATCTGGACCTGGATCGCACTCTTCGCCCCAAGTTACTACTCCGTCACCACATTTTGAAAAGTCACGGCAAACACTGGCATGTCCATTGCCAGGCAAATTACAGTATATGACTAGCGCCTTTACGTAACCCTCTATGATTTCCTTGTTTTCTCCACATTTGTCTGCGCTAGGTTCGAGTCTTGCAATTTCTTCTGATGATAATGAAAAGTCAATCGTCGGTTCTTTATTTGGTGCGTACAAAATTGCATTTTGCATACGTAAATACCCTTCTTTCCAAGAGTCTCCCGGTTGGTAATACCCTTTCGAGCCGTACAAAGTAACCAAATCATTTTGGTATTCAATACATGCTGCTTTTTCACAAAGTGGTAATGCAAAATATTCATTTAAACCAGGCTCCGTATCACATAACGTTTTATTCCCTTTCATTAAATTCTTGCAAGGGCTGCCAATACACGCAGGGTCCGTTTTTCCTTCATCAGACTTACAGTATGTCATGACATCAAACGCACATTCTTCTCTCTCAGCATCAATACCATTACCGGTGAATATTAAATATTCAATATCATTAGTCATCTGGTTCGTCGTTTTACTTCTACCTGTTTCTGGATCTACTGGGAAACAAGCCGAGCATTGGCTATAAACACATTGTCTGAACTCATGGGACGTATCCTGCACCTGTTCGCCACCTTCTTGGCCGTCTTCGCCACCTTCTTGGCCATCTTCGCCACCTTCTTGGCCATCTTCGCCACCTTCTTCGCCACCTCCGTCTTCACCATTGTTATCCCCTTCTTCTTCTTCTTCTTCTTCTAGCCTTCGACCACACTTGGAATTGGATTCCCTCTGGTCCATACCCCCATTTCCCCCTGTCGCTGCTTCCCAAACAGATTCGCACACAGTCACTGTATTCCTTAACGATTCAGGGAAGTTAATGTCTAAAGGATTAACTCCTGATTTCGCATTACCTTCCATACTTTCCTGGGATTTCTTTTGAATGAATTCTAAAACATCTTTACATCCAATTTTACAACCAGGAGCTTCAAAATCCGCTGCATCTTGCCAAGTATTCGCAACTTTGTCAATTGGCGTTTCTCCAGTAAACATTAATTCAAAGACTTGGGCGGCTGTTGGTGCACCATTTGCTGGTCTGTAGGGAGGGCGCAATCTGTTTGGTTCGTTTGGTGGTGGTTCCCATGCACAAAAGTTTAAAATAGCTTTGTTGAAACAGAAACCGTGCCAACAAGGTGCGTTCAATGACGTCGCTAATCGCGGTACCTCTCCTAAATCACGCCACATGTCATGGACTTCAAACTCCTCCCCACTTTCCGTACGCCGTCTATCGATCCTGGCACATTGGTTTAGCCCATTCGATTCAGCAGGCGGCGTCGGTCCATCATGGCGAAAGTTTTCATCGTTGCATAAACCTTCGTTTTTAAATGGGCATATGAATTGCTCCTCGTACAAAGTTTCAAAATACATCCACTTTTCCTCGTCGTTATTAAATTGTTTGCCTTCCGCAGTCATAATTTCTGAAACCAACCAATTCATATCCTTCCATTCGCTGTCAAGCACAGTTGTACATCCACTGGAGGTACATTCCGTAGGTTTTCCTTCAAACATGCACCCTTCAACAAAGTTAGAGTTAGCATTACCATTAGCATCTGTCTGTTCTGCAGTACACCCAGGGTTTGGGTTTGGCTCTAAAGAGCAATCTGGTAGCGATGGATCACAACAATATTGATATACTGATTCTGCACACTTTGAATTCCTATCCACAGCATTTTTTAATGCAGGACAAAAATTATTTAAGCATGGATGCTTTTGCAATTCTGGTGCTAAATCGTCAAATAGGTTGGGGGTTATTAACTTAGCAGTTTGAAAATTTCTTTCTGCTCTGCTTTTGTCAACTCCAACACAATTCATTAGAGTATCGGAGCACCCTTCTGCCAAATGGCAAAGTTGTCCAGGATTACCGCACTCTTGACACAAATTTCGACCTTTAATTTGATATCCATCTCTCTCACCTTCCCACTCCGACCATCTTTTGTCGACACAAAGTTCGCGTTTCATCCAGGTCCCTGGGTGTCCATTAGGACTTACGTTACAAATATCTCCTCCGCCGCCAGTATTTAGATGTCTCCTGTTACGTAAAAATTTCGTGCCCATAGCTACAATAGATATTCCAATTTGTTTTTGTTCAGGTTCCTCCATTGAACCGACAAAGTTTTGTAGCCTTCTCCCTGTCGTTTTGAAATGTTGGGTTAGTCTTCGTATAGTCCCCTCGTGTCTTGGGTCTTTTAACAATTTCAGGCTGGCATCCCATGCAGCTTGCATTTGTTCCCCAAATGGTAACTTACGCATGATTGCATATTCCAAAGCACGTCTTGCAACATGCATACGTTTTTTATGTAAAATGCGTGCTTCCACTTCGATTGGAGGTGGATCTTTTTTAATTTTCGGTTTTTGTAAAACATTACCATGCTCATCCTTCCCATGATGGTACTCAACCTTGAAACTTGGATCATTTCTCCTGTTGCGAGAATGCATTTTTGCATGAGCAAGTATCTGTCGATGGTCTCTGATTGGAGGTATGTTTTTCAAAATTCTACTGTCAACATGTTGTTGAAAACAGCATATGAAACTTACTAAAGTTATTGCTACGATATGTTTGATCATTGTTCAAATAAAAAAAAAAAAGAAGAAAAAAAGTTTTTATTCAATTTTATATATAAATACAACTAGATGGAACACAAGTGTGAAATATAAATCTGTATTTGTAATAGTTTAATTTATTTTTAACTGGGTATATGTCAAGGTATGAATGTATAGTATGTGTGCGTTTCATTTGTCTATAAACATATATATATGCAAGATATAATCAATTAGATAATTAGATTTATTTATTTAGTTTTTTAGTTCTTTAATTATAATAGTAGTAGTGCATCGTATATACTGGTATATTATATTAGCTTAAGCTGGTAAGCTAACTGGTAGTATAAAGTTAAAGAAGTTGTTGTGTGGTGCGTGAATATACCATAGCAGCAAATATAATGGTATTTATTTATACCTGGTTTAGTGAATATTTGAAAGCTACCAGGTAAAACATAAATTACTGAATAATTCTGTTTTAATTACCATTGTATAGCATAGCAACCATATGATCGCAACATGATCGGAGCTACCACCACTGGTGGTAGCCCGGGCTAGTGTTAATCAAAAAAGGAAACTTTCCAGATTTAAATAATCATTACATCAAAACCCGGTGTCCGGTGTTAGACTTAGACTGTATGTAAAATAGACGACTTAAACTGTTATTAGACTACCAGGACTACTATTAACAATAATGGATGCTATAATTAGTACTACTCTGTATCTAACTTTTTGAATATTTGAGTGGATTATATCCTGGCTGGCTGGCCATCAATTTAAATTAAAATCAACTGTGGCGAGTTGAAATTTAGATCAAATCCCTTAAATGAATATCAACGCAACAAATTATTTTATTAAGGCTGAATTCCTGAAAATTCCTTCCAAAAAAAATATATACTATTATTAGAATTATAGATAGTACACAGACTCAATACAAATACATTATGTTATATATAGAACTTTTCCCCATATTCCTCTCAAAAAGAAATAATTTCACAACATCATTGTGAATAACCGAAGCATACAGCCGCACATGAGCAAATCCACCGCCACTACCACGGCCGCCTCTTCCTTGCGCATAACAGAATCGAGGAATGAACTTACAACAGATATTGATGTGATTGATTCAAATGGTATTATTAGAGTATTAAGAAATTGCGATGCGCAATTATTTTCAGGTTATCGTGAATATGAAAATATTTTTGAAATCAAAGATATGGATAAAGTTATCAATGTTTTGGTTGATGTATACAATACTAATGGAGTCGTATTTGTATCCGGTGCTGGTACAAGTGGCCGCTTAGCACATTTCGTATGTTGCAATTTTAATAAATATTTAATATCGCAAGGGAAAAAACCAATTTTTTATCATTTAATTGCTGGTGGGGAAGCGGCGCTATTGAAATCACAAGAGAGTGCAGAAGATGCATCAGTTGCAGCTGTAAAAGATTTTGAACGGGCCCGCAAAGCAGCTAATGTACCAGTTGGTGGAAAATCTGTATTGATTGGCGTGACTTGTGGCTTTTCAGCCACCTATGTCGGTGCACAAATAGAACATATATTGGATAATTTATCGAATGGTGATGACGGGTGGAGTGCAGTTGCATTAGGTTTTAACCCGGTCGAATTAGTTCGTAATATTCAAGTTGCTGGATGGAACGCGACATTTAAACATATTTTAAATCGGTTGCTGAATGAAAATAATGGCTATGTACTTTCGCCAACAGTCGGTCCAGAAGGTATTACAGGTAGTACACGTATGAAAGGTGGTAGTGGAACGAAAATAATTTTAGAAAGTTTACTTATTTCCGCTTTTAAAGTTTTACAAATAAAAGATAGCATCAAGAATAATAATCATCTGAATCGTGACAATAATATTAATAATAATGAAAACAATACGAAGATTTTTAATGAAATTGTATTAAATTATCAAAAAACCATGAATGAGACATACAGACTATCTTTTATAGATGGGCAATTAGGTAAAATTATTGACAAGGCTGGCAAAGCATTACGAAAACAAAAGCGCGTAATTTATTTATCTGAAGATATTGTGTTTGGCACCTTGGGAGTTATTGATGCAAGCGAATGCCCACCGACATATGGTGCATCATTTGATGATGTACGTGCATTTTTGAAGGGGGGTTGGACAACATTGATGAAGAATGTAATTTGTGAAAATCCTACACCAGGTATAGGTGATGGCGATGAATTGTTAAAATCAATGCATATGGATCATTTTGAACAAGCGATATTACCAACATTGACGCAAAATGATTTGATTATTGTCTTATTTCACAATTATGATTTTATGAATATACTTGACGTATCTAGTCGTCTCGTTTACGTTTGCGGCCAAGCCAAAAAACAACACGTTGAACTCTGCTGTGTACATATTTATGACAAAATGATGCCAACAAGCGAAGATAGTTTGTCTGCCAAGACGTTAGCATTTGAAGAATGCAATTTTTTTGCAAACGTGGAAATCCCATTGCATAAATTGTCAAGTTTGGAGAACAGTTCTATAACACCATATCGTGAATTTGCATGTAAATTAATATTGAATGCTATAAGCACAGGCGCACATGTATTAAAAGGCACTACCGTTTCAAATTTGATGGTATCATTGAAAATTTCAAATGCAAAACTATTTGATCGTGCAACGAATCTTTTACAACGCTTAGTTGGTGGCGAAGAAGGTTTGCCAGTAGAAACTGCGCAGATGTGGATCTTAAAAGCAATTTATGGCAATAAATCACATTCAACCATTGTTGCAGATCATATCGTGGAAGCTATGTCAATTGAAGAACCGATTGTACCACTTGCATATTTGATGGTAAAAGCTGGTATGGCACGTACTGATGCAATGAATGCATTGAAAGTGAAAAGTGCTAGAAAAGTTATTTTAGACTATGGAAAAATGTAAGAGGAGGGTGAGAGAAGTTTAGTAAAAATATACTGTAACATACTTCGTAGTATTTTTTTTACTAGCGGGCGTCGTAAATTTTAAAGAACCAATACCGAACGTATATACTTCGTATATATATCATAATAATATCATAGGTGCATTAGAGCTTTACTATAGTAGGATAGCATATTATTCTTGCGATTGAGTATTGAGTATTGAGCACATTACTTTAACACGGGAAGTGTAAAATTATTATAACTTAGATTTTAACCATCATTAATAATATCATATATTTTAAAAAACTATACGAACCGTATGATATGATACGATATTTAATTTTATTAAAAAATAATATATTCTAATGATATCATATGAAATATGTTAAATATATATCCACTCGCCTTATATGACATAAAATATTTCAAATCTTAAATCATTATTAATCTCACATATTTCAAAAATATTTTACTCTACTCTTCTCTAAAATTTTTCCATGAAAATGCGTTCGTAAATTAATAAGCTTTTTTTTTAAGAATACTCAGTTTGAAAAAAATTCGAGGGTGGATGATCCCAATCTCTATCAGCTAATGATGATTTTTCTTCAGTTTCATCTTCGCTGCTGCTACTACTAAGAAATGAGTCTTTATTAGCGTGTATGCGTTTTAAAGATGATATAACCTTTCGATCAACCTTTAAATCTATGGCAAGTTGTATTACAGTCTCATCATGTATATTTTTTAAATGTATAGCACTTGGGAAAAACTCACAAATTTGATATATTCTGTAACGTGTTATATGTTAGAAAAGACAATATATAATATATATATACATACATATTTATAAAATACATTTTTCGATGATATACTTACACAGATTTGTATATAGTTAAATTCTTTATCAAAACATGTAATGTTGTATTTTCATGTAAATCAATTTCACAACAAGCTTGTGGATAATAATCAATCATTTTTAATAACAATTCTTCATTTGCATGCTGTTGAAGTGCCATGGTAAAAGGCAAAGAGCTGAATCGTGGTTCACATTTCATCGATAAGGAGCTTGGGAAAATGTCTATAAGAAGATCTAACAAATGATTCGCATATGGAAACTCTTGAAATTTCCATAATAATTTATGTACACATGATATTCCATAAATTGGATCGATATATTTAGCAAATTCTAAACGCGGCAATAAAATGCTGTAAATCAATACTTCGTATTTATATTTATAATCTAATGAATTGAAAAAAAAGGACATATCCAAATCATTAATATATGCATTTAATAATTTATTTAACAAAAGTGGATGCGCCTCGTAATTTTTAATAAGTAAATACGTTATAATTCTAAATGGAATTTTTTTAAAAAGGTTTTCTTTGCTTGTAATACTAAGTAATTTTTGAAAGAATAAATCGTCATCTGCAATGATATTTTTACGGAATACAATATATCGATGCAATGGTGTCCACAATGAATTGTCTAGCTCATTACCACCATTATTATCCGTTTGATATGCCAATTGCAATATTTCTAATTCAGTTGAGTATGATCGTTTCAATTCTTTCGGTAAAATATTCTTATTCAATTTATTTTGCGTTAAATAATAAACACATTCATGGATCGTTGGTATCGTTTTCTTTTCTTGAATTATACCCATCTTTTTCATCACACGCTTCATACTATATATATATATTCTATATTATTCACTTACATATATATACTACTATATACTAAAGTCAAAACAACAAATAAACAAACACAATGTAAAAAATGGACGAAACAAATAATATAAATATTATTATATATCTCTTATAAAATTACATATATACTATTATCAGACTCTCCGATACTACTGTACTAATGTGAACAACACAAAGCAGACAAACAAATACAAAGTATTTGACAGAAGGGATGAAACGTATATATATCTATACGCATCTATTTTTAATTTTATGATCTATTCTGTTATAAACTTTCTTTTTAATGCAATGTATATATATATAGTGGCAGCCTCTGTTGGTCGCAATGTATATAGAATATCTATAAGTATATGTTTATAAATTCTTCTTCATATTTTTTTTTTTTATTTTTTTCAAATTAAAAATGTGTCCTCCACCCCGGACAAAAACATAGTTGCTCAACCAGTATATATTTAGTATACCAATTTATGTATATTTAATAGGTAGATATTGAATAATATCAATAAATTCGGATATTCTAGATATTTTCCTCCAAATAAACAACATTTGCCATTTTTGGATTATAGTTATGAATTTATTATCTCAAGATCTACCTATCAAATATCTACAGTATACTAAATATGTACTTATTGAGCACATATACATAGGTTTTTTCGGAATTATAAAAAGATTGATTTAGTATTATACTTATAACACACTTACTGGCTTACTGGCGGCTTACACGCTTACACTATAGTACTTTTTCTTTGAAAAGTCTAGTAGGACCTAGATTTAGATTAAATACGCTACGCTCCGATTCATGAGGTGCGTAGTGGATTTGCTCGTTAAGGTTTCCTGAGTAGATTTAGATTACACTAGTACCAGATGGTAGCTGCTAGTATCTTGCCAATGCATCGTGCTTGGTGCTAGTCAAAGCCGTGGTAAGGTGCGTAATATTATTATTATAGCGAATTGTATTTTGCAAAATGTAAATGGTGTAAGAAGAAACTAAATATTGGAATATACGCCTCGTCCAATATTAATACTGGTTTACTGGTTTACTGGAATACCAGATTACACATGATGAATGTATAATATTAATATTACGCGCAACATACCATTATGGATTACCAGATTACCGTAGTTTAAAAGTGGTTTAAGTTAAAGTTGCATTCCAGCATTACCTGTACAGGCAACAGGTAGCTAGGTTCTAGCCAGCTAGATCTAGATTCTAGAACAGTTGTAAATAATAAATATACTGTAACAACTATACATGCAGTATATATATATATATAAAACAAACTATTCCAGGTATCAATAACACAATTCCTTACAACAATTACATTTTAGAAAACAAATCATCCTACCTTAATTAACACAGGCAATATAAGTACATTAGAACTATATCACATATATAAAAAGAATAGTAAACAGCTACGATGGCTACCGTTATACCAGTAACAGATGATCCACATGGTAAACATATTGATAAAAACCACGGGATGTCGGAAGCTCAGCACAAAGGTGCAAAAAATCATTGGAAACACGTAAAAGCCGAGGTAAAAGTTGGTATGTTTGCAAAAGCGACTAAACACAAACATAAAATTGCAGCGTGTCATTGCACTGTAATTGGTGTTGTTGTACTCATAGTTGTTTTAACTACTGCAGCTGTTGCAGCCGCAGTGTATAGAAACCAAGATAAACTATGTTCAAAGGGATATGCAAGATTCTGCCCAAAACCAGAACCTAAAGCAAATACACAAGCAGGGAAAGCATTTCAATTTGGAACAGTTTCAGTGATACCCCCAAAACACGATTCTAGGCGCCGACTATCAGCAAAGTTTTCCTTCACGCAAGCTATCGACAAATTAGCCCGTGATATAACGCTACGTGGTGCAGCAAAAAGAAATGGACGGAAATTAGCTATTGACACAGCAACATTTGCAGAAGATTCTGATTATAATATGGCAACGACAACATTTTTCGTATCGGAAGAATCTGCAGAAGCTATGAACATGGTTAGTATGATCATGTGCGACGTAGCACAATTACGAGCGGCATATTTTGTAAATCAAGGACCATACAAAGCTCAAGTAGATGAGAGTAAATGTACAGCCGATGGATCTATGATGGAATGGACCGTAGATGTAAAGACAGTTGGAGCAGCTGACTCAAGTAATACGTTAACATGCGCTGGTGATAATGAACCTGCTGTAAATGAAAAAGGCATCGCCACCTTAACTTGTGGCTGGAAAATTGACATTTGGTTCCAGACTGGAGATGGTATGACAATCAATGTGCAAATGAAAATATGGAAACCTGTTACTATATGCGAAAATAATTGTGAACCTTCCATGTCATCATGTACATGTGATCCTATTCCTAGGAAAGAACTACAATTTAAGGCAGGCCCTATGGATATGGGCGGTGGTGCTATGGCTAATATGATGGGAATTTTGCATCAAACTGAAAATGGAAATCGAGACGAATCTATTAAATTTGGCCAATTTATGTCAATGGGGGATCAATCCATGACTCAAGGTGCTATACATTGGTAAGTATGCCACATATACACACGCACACACAAAAATCTCTTTCTTTTTTGTTTTTAATCACATATCACTAACATGAACTAATATATATATATATATATATATATATTAAATTTATAATATAAAATATAAACATATATATACATAATAATAAAGTGAGTACAATACTGGTACAGGTGCTGGAAAAGTTTGGAGTCAATCAACTGAAGGAGGACCAGAATCTAATCCAACAACGTTCAAATTAGCTTTTGATGGTACGTATGTAAAAAAAGACAAAGATGGAACTGCACAATGTCTTGACATGTCCGACCCAAAGGAAGTTGGAAGTCAATATCAATTATACGATAATACTGGCAAAGCTGTTATTTTTGAAGAAGGTTTTCCAATCGAAGCAGAATCCGCAGACGGTACAAAATACGAAGCCTGGGCAGGTTATCATGGTTTGCATGTACATAGCAGAGGTGATTCGGTGGCACAATCGCTATTTGCTGATGGCAAGAAAGTGAATAAAATCAATTATGACGCCGCCTCCAGCAGAACGCCGTATACATTAAAAGTTGACAACGGGCGTTTAATGAAAGTATCACGAAAAACAATAACATTAGGGGAGTTGACTGGTGTTACAATGCAAGTTGGTTGGGGTAGTGATGTGCCAAGAATTATGTTTAATGGAACAAAATTACTGAAAGTTGGTGCTATGGGTGGCATGTGTTTTGCACAAAGCCAAAACGGGCCTCCTACGCTTGTGAATGGACCAACAGACCAGTTCAGTTGTATGTGTCAAGGTAGATCATCTGGCCAATTATGGGGTGGGTCAAATATGTGGATGGAAACTTTTCAAGATATATCCAATCCAACACCATTCGAAGTTTCTACTGAAGCATTTCCATGGGGCATAGATGTTTCTGCTGGGGAAGGATCGAGTCGGTTTCAAGGAAGAATGAAATTAGAAGTTGATCAAATATTGAAAATGTGGATTTCAGGGCCATCTGGTCAGGGCGGGGCATATACTGAAGGCCAGAATGTTACTCAAGGAAATGCAGTTGGTGTAGTTTATACATCAACCCCACAATCTTTTACCGGTATTACAAAGAACTATAATCATGTTGAGCAGAGGCAGTCATATGACTGCAGTGGCGCAAAACAAGATTATTCGGGGATGATGGGTGACTCTGTGCTTCCAGGAACAAAATTGATCCAAGATGCAAGTGGAGCAACGGGTATAGTTAAAGGTCATGGTCATTTTGGATGGCGAATACAATTTGAAACGACATCAGGAACCTTTATCGCTAATCAACCTATAAGAATGGTCGATCCAACAGAATTGTCTGGGATGTTTGAGCACTTCAGTATAAATGGTTCTTTCACTCCAACTAGTATTAGTCAACAAGGGCATGAATTAGTAGTGAAAGTTACATTGGGAACATTTGCACAAGGTTATTACGATGCTTCTGCAGGTCAATATGTACCTGCTGCCGATATATATGTTGCTGGAATTAATCAAAATGATTTGTGGGGTTTTCATAGGGAGCAAGGTAAACTTAAGAACCAACCAAATGCAAATACAGAGATTACATATACGACTAGAAACTTAGTATTCCCAGATGATACAGTTCCAGCATTAAAATGTTACGACCGTTGTCCAAAAGCTACAGGTCTTGCAAATAGCTGTTCCAGCAATGAGGATTGTTACGAAGGAGAGCCTGGTATTCTAGCAGATGTGAATGTAGACAGTCAAGGTAGTGGATGCGTCCAGGCAGATTTAGTTTTTGCTATAACAAAAGGTAATGGTGCGTTTGCCGGTGCAAGTATTACAGGAGCAGTTAGCAATGGTAAATTAGTCTCCGCTGAAGTGGAAACTTTTGGTAATGGATGTACCAGTGACGACACCATTAGCGTTACTGTTAGTGGATGTAGTACAAGTGCACCGACTGTTTCAGCAAGTTGCAGGACAGGAACAGATGATTCTGCGACATATGGACAAGCAAAAACTTATACTTATGATGGTTATTCCTTGAAAGATGGAAATGGTGCTAGTGTAACTGTAGCTGCAGCCGAAAATTCACAGTTGAGTTCCATTCACTCAGGTATTCTTTTTGAGTTAACAAACGACGCAAAAGTTAAAGGACAGTGCGAGCATGACACTAGCCAAGTTTGCTACCATGATCTTCGTGAAAAATTGGATACGTATTATGAGTGGGAAACACGTTCAGCATGGTCAAAACGTGTCAGTTTGATCGATGAGGATGCTGGAACTTCCGTGAAGTTTGATCAGCCAATGGCAGTTTCATACACACATTCCGGTACAGAATCAAACAGCGGCAAAAATTATCAAGGTACTAAAATTTTATTATCATATGAAAATGAATTACGTGGATTTCCACAATTGTGTCTCGACAAGACCACTTTAGAGAAAGCAGATTGTGCACCGGATTGGTCCGGTATAACAAGAAATATGCCTGATTTTACCGTTCCAGATAATGCGATTTTTACAAATACAGATACTGGAACAGAATATGTTGCAAAAGCAGGGGAAGTTGAACAAATAATGAAAATGGCAAGTAGCGCAGCATCTTGTTCCAGTCTTGATACGACAACAGTACCTGCACCAGTGACAATTGATTTATATCAGTCATTTGAACTTGGTTCCAAGCCTGATTTATCTGAAAAACCAACAGTAGTCTTCAGCGGCATGCTTCTTAAAGAGCTGGAAGAAATTGAAGCAGAAAAAGCAGCTGCATCTGAATAAGTTTGTTCAATATAATCATCTCATATCACATCATTAAAAAAAAACATCTTCAATCTGTAGGCCAAAACAGAGACCATTTTTTCTCTTATATATATATCACATGATTTGAAATGATATATTATCACACATGTATGTTGTAAAAGAAAAGATATGACGGTCTGCAGTTTTTTGTTTATATAACATACGTACTCCTAAAATGTATTATATGAATAAAAAGAAAAAATGTAAAGCATGGTTTTCATCAATCGAAGAGAGCTGGAGAGAGGGTAAAATATATTTTCATATATATAAAAAAATAAAAAAATACTTCGAAATATGATATATATGTGTTAATTATTATTATATATATGGTATCCTATTCCAGGAGGATATTGGCGCATTACTCCATTTGACGGTGAAATTTGCACTATCACTTATATTGACAATTCCGGAGAACACCACCTCTATGCCGATGGCAAAATGGAAGGGTGCGGACAAAGGCGCTATGTTCGTTTGTCTAAGGATGTGCGATCACCTAAGGAGGATCCACGTGCGTATTGGCAAATCGTACCAAAAGGTGATGGAGGCAAACGCATCATTATTCATGCCGGCACTTTTAAGGGAGAGTATCTGTACAACAAAGCTGCTGAGGAAATGGGTGGCTATTTGCGGACGTGGAAAGGTTCGGACTCGCCACATGGAGACCAATCGGCTTGGTGGCGAATCAGCAACGTGCCCATTCTGAAATCAGGGGAGTATAGTAGAAATCCAAGCACGGTTGTAGTCCCAGGACCACTTTTCGGTTCGGTAACAGAACTGTCAAACGCAATGAGAAATGCGAAAGAGTGGAAGGTACGAAAGATTTCCAGAGTTATAATTGCATCTGGGACACATTATGTGCCTGATGGCGGGCTAAGGCTAATTGGTCATGAGTTTGCAGGATTAGAAATTCGCGGAGAAGGTATAGGAAAAACTGTTTTGAAGGGTGGTGGAGGTGGTAATGGAAAAGGTACGATTTACATCGAGAATACAAGTGGTATAGTACACCTGGTGAATCTTACCTTAGCCAATTGCAGATAATGTACTTGCCTAATCTGTCCGTTGATCAGTAATGGGCTGAACGTAATTAATGGTGCTAAGGTTCGCGCCGAATCGTGCGAGTTTAGAGAAACTACACAGGCTGCGATATTAGTTTGTTAATATATGCACTATAACTAACTTTAATAATAAAAATATGATAATTTAAAATAAACAACATCTCTCGCTTCTAACGCCTTTTCTCAGCCTATTTACGAACCCCGTAAAACTTTTTTAATATTTTTTTAATTTTTTCTTCTTATGATGTGTGACAATGTGAATGTATTCTGGTATGATATCTGATATCCAAGGTTGTGTAAAGATAATTTATATTTATACCAAAATCCAATGAGATGATTTAATGCAGCATCAGTCTGCAATTAGCAAAATGAACCAAGCATTATTTAAATTGTAGCCTGTTGATTGGTTGGATTGTTGATTGGTTGAATTTGATTTCCTTTGATGATTGGTGTAATTTCTTCCAATAATTCCTTCATATTTCTGTTTTTATCACTATGTTCATCTTTGTCTTTTAAATCGACCATCATAGCTTTGTATTCATCAAGATCTAAACCACCTATCTTTTTAACATCATATATTCCAATCAAATGTTGACATTGTGCAATGCTCATTACTGCATTAAATTCATGCTTAACCATTTTTTGCATTTCATTAGCATCTAATTTACCGTCATGATCAGCATCTACCTCGGCAAAAAATGCTTTCGAAAAATGTTTTTTCAACGTATGACGATGACGGAAGCAACATAAAGCCTTGATCACACCGACCACAATTAGTATAACAATGACCAGTACACTCACGACTGCCACTGCTTCTGATAAACTTCCCCTTTCAAACCACGCGCATGATTTTCTATCTCCCATTTTACATTTCTTTGCGGCTACAGCTTCCGCAACGATATTATCAAGCGCTTCACATTTCGCTTCGACAACATCTTCTGTCTTATCTTCGAAATTAGCTACACGTTTAATTGGGCAATACGTCCCTGCTGCTGGAACAGTAGAACAATAATGCTTGCCTGCAACAGTGATACTGTAACTTAATGGCTGGTATATACTCCCGTTCTTAGACCCAAAGTCAGTAATATCAAACAGTTCATGCTGTTCAATAGTTAAACGAGTTTCAATACATAATTCTGGAGCTACTTCAAAAGTTGTTTTACCAGCCGGTAATTTAATTTCTACACAATCGCCAACCAATTGACCAATAACAAAACCTTTTGAATTAGTAACTGAGCTGTAGCATTCAGCTGAATTTGTTGTTTTCTCTTTAGTTGATAAATAACGAGATGGCAATCTTCTTCTTACCATATTATGAAAGTCCCCCAACAATCTTCTTGTGGAGCTAGCTGCTTCTTCATCCCCCTTTGTTGGAGGAATATATGTTTGCGTATTTACAACAATTTGCACTTCTTCCCCTCCTGTTGTATTTTTTTCAATTTTTAAATTTGTCATATCAGGCACGCCAACCGTTTCCTCTGCAGGCACTGCATCTACGTCAATGATAGGAGTAGGCTCGGCTAATTCCTCGACCAATTTAGGTCGAGGCAATTTAAATTGACCACATGCAGCGGCAACTTTTGTTAATGCACTACCTTGTCTTCCATACAGACAGCTTGTAAATGCACCGTTTGCTTCTTGCAACAAGACATTTTTAATCGTTCTAATCGAATCACTTAACATCCATTTGTCAATTTGCGTTACCCATGCATTTTCAGATTCCATTTTCTTTTCAGTCCAAGAAACGGTTGAGCTTACCATAGCTGGAGTTTTCCATGTTCCTGTGTGCCAATGATTTGAAGGAACATTTGTTCCACCACATTTAGTGCATTCGTCAGCAGGTTTTTCATCTGTCCATCCTCCTTTTGTTTGACATCGAGTAGTTGCTAAACATTGTGCTTCAGTTATTGAAGTGGACGTCCATACTCCATTTGCAGCATCGCATTTTGCTTGTGTGTCTTGATAAAGATCAACACAATTTTTTTCAGTTTCTTCAACTTTTTCATCCCAGCACCAACCGTCGTTTGAACTTTGACATTCTTGGGATTGCTTATATTCGTTGCAGCTGGCCCAATGCTGTCCTGCCGTCGTTGTTTTTTCGCGCACACATACATTTGGCCAATACTCTCCCATATAATTACTTCGTAAACCACCCCAACATTGCCCCTCAGTTTCACAAGCTTGTTTAGTTTTGCACATCGTACTACCAGATTGCCTGCAACCCATTAATGCGCTCAATCGATAATGTAAAGTGGAGGTGGATGTTGCTGCAGAGTTACCACAATCGCCAAAGTTTAAGTCACTGCATTGCCCAAGGTATGTAAATGGAAAATTACAATTCTCGGCCCAAGCATTATTTTTATAACAAAATCCACCTGCATCGTCATAGCTGTTTTCCGAATCGGAAGTACACCCCGCCTTATCCGTCGTAACGTTATAGCAAACTCGTCCGTCGGTAGTGCTATCGGACCAGTCTTTTTCACATCCCTTGCAATGCCAACTGTTGCATTCTCCAGGTAAATTCAAGCAATCTTTTTCTGAAAACTCGTATTCCGGACCAACCAAATTACAGTATTTCTTCTCGCATTTAGCTTGGGTATCACGTTTTCCACTTTTAAATGTCTTTCCGAGATAAAATGTCCCATTCAGAGTTTCACAAAGTGCCTTATTTTCTCCTCTTCGTGCAAGTTTTTCGGCTATTGTACTGCTAACCGGCCCAGATTGGCCCGTGTTTTGATCATGCCACCATGGGTCACCTTCCCCCCATCCATTGAATCCAGCCAATACCTCAGCTGATATTCCAGTTGCATCCCCTTTTCTGTATTTATTTAGTATACAACGACCAGCTCCTGCAGCATATTCACTCTCCCATTGGGGATAAAAATTAGAATAAGTGCTCATACTACCCAGCGTATCTTTGACACTATTTACTCGATTATACCAATCATAGCACTCTGATTGTGATGAAGCTGTAGGATGAAAGCACATGTTCTCCATACACTTTTGATCTGAAGATTCCATTAGTTGTGTCATAGCTTGTGGACCAAATTCTCCTGTACAACCCGCAAAAGCAGATGCATTTGTTGGATATGCTGTCTCTGCACAAGGCGAGTCACGTTCCTCCCAATTATTGGTATTTTCATTATATTGCCATCTACTACAATGTTCATACTTGCAATATCTTGGTCTTTCTACAAACCACGGTAATTCAACCCTCCAATCCGACCAGTAATGCCAATATGTACTAGATATGTTTGGTATATTTTGCAACCCGCCATCTGATCCACTTCCACATGGATCAGGTTTAGTGTCGTCATATGGCAAGAGGCATCCCCATTTCTCCACTGGTTGAGGTCCACTGCTTGCTGTACAAGAGTCTAAGCAATCACTTTTGGTAGTAGCCATGGTACCTCCATAACCACAACTGATTACATCAATAGATGTTTCTTTTTGGGTATTGTGGTCCCAATCTTTTCTTTTATCAATTGTGAATGCCACAGCAGTGGAATCAATGTCTTCGCAATTAGAAGTATTAAGTTTCGCGTAGTTGTCGTTATCAGAGCAAGTATCACCATTTTGTTCTTGATCCAAACACCAGCTGGACTTCCAGGCTGAAGTGCTACCCTTGATATCAAAATCCCATTCGTTGTTGTATTTTCCAATTTTACAGAAACCGTATTTCGTCTTATCCCATATATCACCCCATGGAGTTTCTTCTGCGCAAAAATGCGTTTTTCCTGCTGATCCTGCACAATTCGAAGCTGTTCTTGAAACATCATGGTTACAAGATGAATCTGCAAGACACAACGGTTTACAATCTTTATCAGTCTCACAATTTCGACTACATTCGCCAGTATTATGATCGTAATCTTGACACCAATTATCTGGATCAAATCTCCATCCTGATCTACCCATACATGTTGAGCGAGTTGCACCAGCTAATATACCGTTACCAATAACAACATCCGGTGCATTGAAATTACCGTTTGCATATATTTTCTTCAAAATGGCCGCTGCTTTGTCCATTTTCTTATCTGAAAGTCTGTTCAGAATACAAGTTGCCATGGCTTTTCCTTGGTCAGCTTTTGCTGCTAAATTGCATTTATAGTTTTTTCCATTTTCTTCCTCTGAAGTAAAGCATTTTAAAGTAGATCCGCCACCCGAGTTACCTCCGGTACTACCTCCGGTACTACCACCAGTATTTCCGCTGTTACCATTATTTCCGCTATTGCCGCTATTTTGTGTGATGGCACATGATCCACTATAACAATCAAGATCATTTGCACATTTTTGAAGACTCTCAATGGCACTTCCACCGCTACTGCCACCCATATTGTCTTGCTTGATTTCTCCAATGACACTTTGGACGCAGCACTCAACAATATCATCTAGATCAGCTAGCTGGGTTTCTTTTAATTTTTTCCCTTCAAAGCAACCTTCTGGGCTAAGGCTTGCATCTACAAACTGTTGGCCAAATGTAACTGTCGCAGCAACTTTTAACCCTTCCTCATTTGTACCGTCCATACATAATTCAGCAATTTTTTCAGTATTAACTTTCGGCTTGTTCTTCATAAATTTCTGCACGGTTGGTGCACAACACTGCTTATGCATTAAATCCCAGTTACAACATGGTGATTTGCACCATGGATCATTTTTCCCAGCATCATCTCTGCAATATGCCATTACATCTCCACATACATGTGGGTGCTCATGAATACAGCCAGTAGTTGTTTCTGAAACCTCTACCGGTTCCCCCATTTCAATCGTATCTAATATTAAGTTCGAACAAGCAAACCAAGTGTCCGTACCAGTATATTGCATTAAAGCCTCCCAACTTGATGCCATCTTTCCATCCTTCACATCTTCCAACATGGCAGCCATGGCATTTGTTACATTTTTGATTTTATTTACGTCGCATTGTGGGACAATTGGTGCTATCTTCATGGGTGCATTACATACGTTATTTCCCTCTGAATCAAGTAAGCCATATACACCAAGTTGACAAGTTACATCACCTTTTTTATGAGCATCCCAATCTAGAAAACCACGCATGTTATCTGATATTTGACCCGTTTCGAGATTAAATTGCTTGTTGAAAACAACAAATGGATATACCTTTGCAGACATACTGTCAATCGCTCGCTTTTTCCCTGATGCCGTACGCGTTGCTCCATTTTGTCGGGGGCATTCACTTGGTGGGTCTTGCTGGTTATTCCATGGACCACCACTCCGCATATAACCTTCATAAGATTTCCAACATTTCAATTTATATGCATCTTTCCACTTCTGCTCAGTTGCCGCTTGGACTCTTCTATAATTTGCATAGTTGGCCTCTGCATATCGTGTTCGAATCGTACCATTGTTATTGGTGACGATTTTTAAAATTTCCCCGCGTCCAGGTGCAGCACCAGTCGTTAATTGAAGCGCGGCGAAGGCATTTAAACCTATATACTCCCCAGGCGTATTAAATGTTTGGCCTGGTGTTTCAGTTTCCTGACAATTACCATTTAGATCACAATTCCAGTCTCGTTTTGTATATTGACCCGAAAAAGAACTTTTTAAACAAGAATAGTCTACATTATCAATGCTTATAAGTTCTTCAGGCTCCGTTTCGTTTCCTAACTTTACCATAAGTGTGCAACTGCCTGATACATCGTCGTAAAGATCAGTTGCATAAGTAAAAGGAGTGTACATTAGATTTGCATCCTTGATTTCTCGCAAATCAGCTGTTTCACCACTAGGTGGAAAATATTGAAAGAATTGTGATACAACATTCTCTGCAAAGGGTGGCATTGGATATGAAGGGTCTGGAGGTGGCCCATCATTGTTTAATTTTCTTCCTTGTTTCAAAAATCGCGTGTCTTTTGCCACATCGTTTACTTTTATTGCTTCATGAACCTCTGTGTTATATTCTTTCACACGATCACCTTGCTTCATAAACTTGCGCTCCTCAGGTAATACTTCTAATACAGCATCTCGAAATTCTTTTAAATTTTTTGGAGTTTTCATGTTCTTACTTTGTTTGTTTTGGGATTTCTTATCAATGCCTCCTGATAACCGCCTTTTACCTTCCCCACCACCGCCATTTTGACTATCACAGCCATATCCTTGAGTTGAACCTACAGATTTTACATATTCGTCGTATTCCTTCTGGTTCACACAGCCTTGGATCCCGCCTCCTACTTTCGAAGCAGTAATCATTGCAGCCATACTACCCATTCCAACAGCGTCTAATTTTTTGTAAACGTCTGATAGTTTTTGAAGACCTTGTAAAGCCGGTGGTATATTCATTTCTTGCCCATTCATATTAATTGTCGTCCCCATATCAATATACAGATCTATATCCTCATCGTTAGCATCTTTATATCTTACTTCAAGATAAGCCAGTTCCAAGCGCATCGTTTTACTGGTCTTTTCTCCAGTGTTTGAGTGTTGTTCTTCGACCATATCTAAACTGCGTAAGTCAAATTTAGCCTCACATCTATTTGCGTGTATTGTAACTGGTACCATTCCAAGATACAATGCTAAAGCACTAATAAATAATAAAATATTTACTTTCATGTTCGATAGTATAATATGTGTGTGTGTGTGTGTATGTATGTATGTATTTATTTATGTGTCTGTTTTTGTATACGTATATTCTGTTTAACCATTTGTAGATATTATATATGAAGATATATCTATATAGTTGATTTGTTTAGTCTAGTATTATTATTATATCTAATACTTAAAACTAAAATATAGTACCAGGTATAGTAGTTCGTTATGTGGTTGTGTTAGTGTGGCGTGTGGCGGTGGCTGTTTTCAAATACGCTCCTCGTATAATACTGTACACGCGACAGGTTCTAGAGCTACACACACCAGTACTTTTTAATCCTCTTTTCCAGCCAGCCAGCCGATACCAAAAAGAGAGGATCTATAATAGATCCGTCCTTCTTTCTATACCAAAATTTCAAAAGTCGAAAAAAACTAGAACACAAGACGTTTTAGTTTGTAGACGTTATTACTACCATTTTTTTGTATGTTATGTTATGAAGTATGTATAATCGACTCTATCAACACATAGTAGTTTAAAAACGTCTTAATAAAACTGATACAATGGAAAAAAAATGCCCACTATTTTTTTTTGTCTTATTTGATAGGATAAATTACAACCATTATAGTGTTTGAATATTAAGTACAAAAGAATAATCACATCTATTTAATGTGACAATGATCGGTTAAACACATAATAATATGACATACCCGGAGCAGCGTTGTTCTGGAGTGATCTAAAGTAATGATATTAGGGATTAGTTTTATTTAAATCTGAATTTCAATTTGTACACACACATTATACATCATCATTATTATTGCTAGAATATACTATAATATTAGCAATAAGAAAAAAAAATATTTGAATTCAACGACAAGTCACAACCATACCATTTTTGCATGTCGTGTGTAGAAAAAAAAATTATAGATAGGTAATAATATAATGTCAGCATTTACAGATGAACAAATTAATACATTTCAAGCATTTACAGGTATAACTTCAAAAAATGAATGTAAGATGTTTTTAGAAATGAGTGGCGGGAATATAGAAACAGCTGTTGGACTTTTCTTTGGTGGTGGTGCCACGACAACAGCTACAAATGCTAATAATAATAATAATAATAATAACAGTCAAACGGAAAAATTACCAGATTGGTTTATATTGACCTGGGGTAAAGATGGTAAACCAGATAATTTACCTGAAGCATGGCTCATACAAACTCTTGATTTTGTTACAGATAGTACCACTCCTTTCGCAAAAATTGGATTATTACAGTTAGCAAATGGCCCGTGCGGTGCATTAGCAGTAATAAATGCATTATTAATTCAAAGCCTGGTTGAAAATAAAAAGGAAAAGTTTGGCCCTAGTTATATAGCTACAGATGAAGATTTAGCCTTTGTAATCAATAAAATTATATTAAATAGTCAATATTCGCATCAAATCATTTCTATTGCGTTATGGAAGAAGAAGGATGATGATGATAATAATAATAGTAACAATAATAATAATAGTGCTAATAATAATAAAAATCATATTGATGCAATCCAAATTCATCACTTAGAATATTCACTTGATGATGATGAAAATAATAAGAAAAATGTATCAAATTATGATTTCATATTAAAAAATATAGATCATTTTAAAGCACCTGGTGGTCTTCTATTAATAATATATAGTTGTATTATGAATCAAGGTACAGAGAAAATTAATAAAGATATTGTAACAGGTGGTGGCAGCGGTGGAGACACCAGCTTAATCTATGGACAATTTGCATTATGCACATCAGAATTGATTTGCTTATTATTATATGGTTATGCAAATGGAAATGTTGGTGCATATGATTCAACAACCGGGAATAAAATTGAAACAGCGGAACAAGTAGATATAGGATTATTATCCATGGATGAATGTCGTCATGGAATTCAAGTTTCAGATAAATTAAAGCGACCAAAACTACCAATTTTTTTGTTACATGGCATTGATCATGTTACATTGATGTTTGATCCAACATTGACTGCAATAGATAAACGAGAAATGTCTATTACAAATAATACAACAGATGATAATAATAATAATAATAATACTAAAGTAACATTTACTATGTATCATTACAATGGCCTTCCACCCAATGGCCCTCGTATGGAAATGATGAAATTAACAACAAATGGTATTGCACCTATTGCAAAGAAAACAAGAATGGAAGGTGGTAATGTGTTTTTTACTCCGGTAGTCGGTCAAATCTTTGACATTGTTCAAGCCGATCAACATGATAAAAAGACAAGACCAAAACAATGGAAAACATGGAAATATGAAGTTGTATTGGCATTACAAGACGACGACAAAAACACATTATATGGAAAAGGTACTGATTATACAAGTGAAAATATGCCAAAATTATTTCAACAGGGAGCAATGACAACTGGGACTAAATGGAGATGCGCTCGTTGTTACGTAAATCGCCATAAAACTTTTGCATTTCGATTAAATGATGAAGATATGGAAATATGCCAACATTGTAATAAAAAAAAAGAAGATTGTGGATGGTCTATTTGGTTGTCGTACAATGAACTTCCACATAATTGGCAACGCTCCTGTGATCGTCAATATCAAGAAAAAATCATAACATTGTTAAATACAAAATGGCCTGGTGTTGAAGTAAACTTTTCCAACATTGAAAATCCACCAAAAGTTTAAAGTGAATAATATGGACAAAAATAAACTGGCTTCTCAGAGTATTATTAATATACATTTTTGTACCGGGAGTACTAGAGTACCTTGTAACCATATCGATATATAGCTTTTAATAATAATAATTAATACGAAGTACACGCGATTGTGTACATACATACTGGTCATAGTTGTTTCCGTTGTTTTACTACTCTGTGTACTATTTTGTATTTTGCATTTGAGATGCACATTGCACCAGCAGTTGTAAAACATTTTTTTATATATTCTTTTTCTATGATTAGTATTTTATTAATAATAGTAATGGTTGCCTTTATTTATTTCAATTATTAAACTGGTACGAGTATTTATACATGCATTTTAATAAAAAGTGCAAAACACACAGGGATTTCACGATTTTTTCACCCGGATCCTATCATACATAGGATGGATACTATTTTTATATGCATACTCCATTCGTATTTCTTTAAATATAATATTATAAGTCTGAATGCATCTCCGCACAATGCACCTTTCTATTTATTGTTTAAATCAAAAACTATGCGAGTTGGTAAATTTACAAACTAATGTATCTACGAAGTTCTTCTTCTCCAATCTTGTTACGATCAAATGGACATGCTTCATACAATAACAAGCTAAGAAGGCAAGGCACCCATACCAATGTATGTCCATGGATACATAAAAATCAAAATATATATGATATGCATTTTTCGTTCCATTTAGCATGATCGCTAAATATATAGGCCCTTTTACTTTTTAGAGTACGAACAAAAGAATGTACCGCCGACGAAGAACTTCTTTTTGAACAACAAAACATATATACAAACTTCAAAATGGAAAACAAAAAGGTACATGTAATACCAATTGTGCAAAAAAAT
>JACLAD010010839.1_pt1 | contig 35768 bp, 46 predicted proteins | sample 8027901 | NCBI WGS metagenome assembly JACLAD01 (sample SAMN15725071, study PRJNA655200) | protist metagenome | isolation source: fluorescence activated cell sorting (FACS) single amplified genomes of... | place: Spain: Blaines Bay Microbial Observatory, Mediterranean Sea | collected 2016-07-05 | reverse complement strand
CTCGTGACCGCGAACATCGAAGGGAAAGAGAGGGCGGCAAAGGCGGAGGCTCAAAGGGTACATGCATAATCATGCAAAATTAAATTGAAAAAACATTTCTAAAACATAAATTTTATATCATTTGTTTGACAGGAAAAAGTATTGCCAAAAATGCCGCGCGCGCGGATGGATCTGGGAATGTTTCAGAAACACTCCGCGATGGAACTCGCTACTTCAACAAAGTAGAGCTCGACACAGCACGGGAGTGGTATGTAGCCGCACTCGACGAATTAATCAAAGCAGGGTTCATCGAGCAAGACCCTAGATTTGACATCACTGTAAAATTCAAAATCGCTATCCCCGATGATTTTGTCGCGGCAGTCATCGGTTACAAGGGCCAATGCGTAAAGGAAGTCAAGCGAATCTCTGACACAGATATGGATTTCGAGAAGGAAAAGGATATGCCTAATAATGCAGCGAATAAGAAGATGCGCGCCGCATGGATCGAAGGTCGCCTCCGCAATGCATTAATGGCAGTGCACATGCTCCAAAAAGTAATGATTATGCTCTCCAATAAGGACGTCCTACCAAACGATTCCCCCTGCTACATGGGCTTCCTCGTCTCAAAGAAAGATGAATGGTGTTTTGACGACGCTTCTTGGGTGGAGGATTGCCAGTACCGTTCCGGAACTGTCATCACCATGGAGAGTAGCGGCCGAAATGACGCACTCCGTGTGGACGTACGAGGAGAGGATATCACACAAGTTTCTCACGCGTTTACATTATTCCTCTGCAGATTATACGAGAGAGAAATGGCCAACGCGCCATCACAGAATTGAAATACATTGAATCATATAATTTCAACAGATTAACAAGGGTATACTCATTTTTGTATTAATTACATTATAATAGTTGGTTGCATGTGTTTTTGATGTAGTGCGCGTTCAAATCGACAATTTTTTCTCCCTTTATTACTAATCCAGTTTTGTAATCATTATATCGTCAATATTTACTTAAGTTCAAACGCGTTATCGATTCTAAAATGACCGAAGAAATCGAAGATGACCCCTCCCCAAAAGCAAATGACAGGAAGAAATTCTTCGCCCGCAGTGCAAGCTTCCTTGCCGGCCCGCGGAAGTCCAATGCGAATGAAAGCCCGCGCACGCTGCAGCGGTCTAACACGAAAAATAAGACAGGCGGGTCGACGTTGTCGGTGAAATGGCGTGATGCGATCAAAAGTGTTGGTAGAGTTTGCACACATTTTATATTTTGATTTTATGTTTGAAAAACATTTTGCATCGATGTCAGGTAGGAAAAGTGCGCATGCTGCGCTCGACATCGGCAGACAGAGTCAAATTGAAGAATCGGGTAATAGCACATCATCGGGCCAGGCACCTGCAACAAAAACGCCACGCGGCTTCAAAAAGATGGACACCAAAGTTATGCAGGTAAATTTCATTTTTAAATTTTTTATTCGCAAAACATGGTTTTGTTTCATTTTTCAACGATATTTGAGGCGACGGAAATTACAACTTTGGAGGATGAGTTGGAAATTTTGAAGAGGGAGCACAACGCACTCCTCATCAAATATGAAGAAGCACTCACCGAGTAACATCATTTCTTACATCCAAAAATCAAGAAATCATTTAATTTTTGCATCATTTCATGTCTATTTTGAAGGCTACAAGCATTTCGTACGCCAGGGCTGACAGGTGATATTGATGGAGTGAGAAAGGTCACCTTGTTAGATCCAAACAGCGAGTACCCTCGTAATACCATATGGTCGGTACATACCTCCATCACGCAGATGCTTGGTAAGTTATTTCTGATGCTGACGCGGTTTTCATTTGCATGGTTCTGTTTGATTGGGGTGCTGGAGTATGTGTACTTTAAGCAGGTGCTGACACTAGGGGTACTGTGTGTAGTGGTGGTCCAAGAAAGGGGTTTTTGATATCATTTTTGTAAGCGAACTTTTTGTACGGGTGTGTAAAAATTCAGATTTTTATCACGTTTTTGATTACAAACCACTGAACAATCATTATTTTTCAGGTTTTGAGGCTACTGCCAGAATTGAAAGATGAAATTGAGGAATATTATTTAGAGAGGGATTTTGGAACGCGGACTATCGATGCCCTTGTCGATGAGGAGGGGTTTCCTCACGAAACGAGCAACCTTGATTTAGAAGTCGGTATGGTGATCCGATTGACGAATAATATGGAGATACCGGCGGATTGTGTGTTGCTGTCGTGTAGTAATGAACGAGGCGCGTTTGTAGACAGCAGTGATTTTGATGGAAGTGCAACGCTGAAGAGGAAGTTACCTATCAGTAGCACGGAGGAGTGCAGCACGCCAGACCACATAGCCGATTTAAGATGTAATTTTGAAAAAAAGAAAAAATTGCATTTTTTTGTTCCGTTTTTGATAGTTTTGGGTGTTTTTTCTTGATTTGGCATGTTTTATTCCCCGAATCCTTTTCTTTCACCGTTTTTTTTAGGTAGTGTAACGTGCGACCCGCCAAGCGGAGTGCTAGACCAATTCCGCGGGTCCTTTCGATTTGATGGTAATCCAAATTCAATTCAGTTGAGCATCAGCAATCTTATGTTACGAGGCAGCCATCTTAAAAATACAGAGTGGGCATTTGCACTTGTTGTATACACCGGACGCCAAACAAAAATGGGTACATTTCACACAGAACAACAAACATAAAAAAAGGAACTCACCAAATGCATTCGATAATTTGGTATATTCTTAATTTTTGTTTGTTTTGATGTATTCTAGGGATGAATAATGGTAGGGTGGGTGTGGAATTGAGGAGGTCGAGGGTTGAAAAGTTTTTGGACGCTGGAATCATACCGGGGATTGCGGTTATAACGGTTATATTTGCAGCGTTGTTAATTTTGAGAAGTGAGGAGGTTGATAGCTGGTGCATTACAAGTTTTTGTATGGAAGATGATGATTTTATCGTTCATTTCCTAGAAGTCTTAATCACCTGCACGCAATTCCTATCCGTGGTGTTCTACGTACAATTAGCCGTCTTGCAATTAATCCAATCGATCCGAAGTAATTGCAGGTTTGGTGTGTGCTCCGACTTGGGCCAGGTAAGATGCAGAACATTAAATGACAAAGGAGATGAACACATTCACAATCACCTTTTTTTGAAATTTTTTGTATTGTTTTAGGCGGAGATGGTGTTTTTTGACAAAACGGGCACTGTGACAATGAAGGAGGCCTCAATAGGAATGTGCGCAGTCGGTACGAGATCAAATCATTTGAATTGAAAATTGTTGTATAATATATGATTTGGTTTTGTTCGTTAGGAACTGTAGGGTATGGTTTTACTATTATGGATACCGTCAGAAATTCCTTTGCAGAAAGTCGCGAGCGCCACGCCACCTCCTTGGGTACAAGTTCTGGTATAATTGATAAACAGGAAAACATTTTTGGTGATTTTTTGTATTTTTTTGAATTCAATGTTCGATATGTTTTTTTTCTTCAAAAAAATGTTTTTTTTAATGAATTAGATTTAGCGGATGATGGGGCTGGCAATGTTGATCCTGTGACGGGGAAGCGCGTGCTGGGCTACCACAAAGCAGTATTTTCTTTTCATTTGTATCTCTTGTAATTGAAATAGTTCATGTTTCTATATATTTACGCAAGGTTGAAGGGTCTGGCCATCCACGATTTACGCAGATGGTTGGGAGAGGTGCTGGAAAGAATGTGGATACGATGCGCGCGGTAGGCATCTATGATGTGAGGTGCCTGGCTAATAATATCATGAAAAACGAGGGCCTAAAGGTTGAGAGTAGTGAAGGAATTGGGTTTGCTAGTAATTTGAAGAAGCATCCGCGGTGTGAATTTACTGATGCATCGTTTTTGAACGATTTAATGCGGGAAAATGATGAACAGTCGGCGCTGCTGGAGCAGGCGATTTTGTGTTCGTTACTTTGTTTGAACTAGGGATTTTGTTTTGGTGGGAGTGTTGGTTTCGCCATTTGGAAGGCTGAAACCGATTTTGTTTTGATCTGAAATCAGCGTCATGTTGGCGGTCGTCATTATAGTACAAGCTTCTTTTGGAAACGTTGGTGTTCTTCTTTCATGAACCGTCGTACTTCCGAAATCTGAATTTCTTCAAGTCAAACTTCTCAAATCTATTTTCAATTGCTTTGCCGAGCGCGAGGAACAATCTACTTCATTGACCTTGAGAATTCCTTGAGCAACTGTGGACCTAGATGTGACCAGGTAATATCCTTGAAACAGCTCATCGAGCTCATCCAGTCTGGGGATTATTTTCGAAACACCAGGTGATAGCCTCGATGTCGCGGGTCTTTGGTAAGGCCGAATTTACGGAAATCGGATTCCCATTTTGACATCAAAATGGTTGCCTGCGGTGCTTTCTTGGCGACTGCGACCGTGACGCGCTGGTGTTCTTCCCATGACGTTAGGTCATCCGCGCAATCCAGTGAGTCATTGGCTGCTTCTTGCATATCCTCTTCCTGCTTTATCTTTAGGGAATCTGCCATAGCTCATTCGATCCCTTTTTCTTCGAAGCGGGCGAATCGCTGCTTTGCCAAGCCTCTTCAGGCGATGTCGTTCGTTGACCACGTCCCCGACCATGCCGTTGGCGCCGATTCGGAGTTGGTCGCCATATTCACCGGGCGTCTGCAATACAGCGATGAATCTTTCGAGCTGCCAGCGACGTGGGCGGCACCCAGTCGTCCCCGCTGTCATCCGTTGAGTAGGCGTCGACACCGGCACGTAAAAACAGAAACAGCTCAAAAAAAGAGTGCATCCCTTACAGGTATTCGTACAGTCTGCGCCTCGCGACACACGGTCCGATGTAGGGCCTGCGAAACGGACCGTTGGCCTTGTCGCCACAATAGCTGTTGACTGCTTGACACATTTTATCGTCCCAGAATTTTTGTTCGTCCTTCGTGTGGAGGGTTTTCTTTCGCAACGCCTCAAACATCACCAGGTTAAAACGTTTCGGATCCGGCTCAGACGATCCAGAACTTCGCTGATGCTCGTTTTTCTTGATCGTCTGTACTAAGCTCGCGCATGATTCTGTATTTGCTGCCCTCGCACAAGGCAGTAAAATTTACCTTGCTCGCACGGATGTCAACGTTTCTTCGCAAAGAAGATTGAGCTGGAGAGATGTGGATTGCCTCTGCGGGGTTTCGGTGTTCACGACAAGATTGCGCACTCTTTCGTATCTAAAACGTTCTTCTGCGTGCTTGCGATTCAACTGCTGGGGTGGATGCGTTTTCGCGCTTGCAGCATTCTTTAATCTTTGTCATCCTGTTCCAATCATTTTGCAAGGCCCCCTGAATGATTTATCTTTGACGGGTGCAATCGATTACCAATTGTTTTGTTTCTAATTTTACAAAAATTGTATAGTATTTGTTTTGGTGGGGATGTTGGTTTCGCCATTTGCAAGGCTGAAACCGATTTGGTTTTGAAGATTTGAAGCATCATTTGGAGTTTGTGGATACGCAGAATCGGTTGTTGACCTGTTGCTGATTTCATAGCAAGTGCTTGTCGGCAAATTGAAATGCTCTCGCCACACACGGTCCGACTTGTGGACAGGCATGGCCGCTATCTCGAGCGCGGTGTCCTCGTCGTCACAACGGCAATTGGGACAAGTTGAACCCAGGCCAAGCGAAAGGCACTCCAGCAGAACCAAATGCATACACCATCTCGTCATGTGCCTTGTGGCAGCACGATAGGAGCTGAGCCAAGCGCGAGCTCCGGCACTAAATCAATGCCCTCCAGCCTTCCGACCGGCGCATCCAAATGTCCGCACTCGCACGCGTTCCCAAGATGGTCTCAGCAAGCGGACGAGTCGCGAAGAACGAGGACGACGTGTCTTGTTCCAAAACGCTGCGCAACGGACGGCGTTGAGAGGGCACGTGCTGTTGATCTACCTCTACTGTGCGAGAGAAGCACGAATGCAACACCTGGACAAGGTCAGCAATTGACCACATGATTTAGCGCACTACGTCCGACGGTGTGGGTGAGCGGATAATGTCCTGTGTATCTTCTGCTTCGTCCTCTGAGCAGTCATCGAACTGTGCAGGAATAACTTCAGTATTGGCCACAACAGGATAAACTAGATGAAGCGCGGGAATATTGTCATTGTCTACACGGAAGACAAGAGGAGACAAATCTCTAACGCGCGAGCTCGCCACATCCGGATTATAAGGTGGTACGTGGGCCGCGAAACGCGGGTGCCAAGGCACCTGTAATCTTGCCATCTCATCGAGGGACCAGGACGTCCTACAAAACGGACAACTAGGTGTCGCCCAAAGGTTACATAGGATCCAAGCACGCCGCCTGCCAACAATTTGGAATTCAAAACCATCTGAAAGCAGAATCGATGAAACAGGCAGAGTAAAATTCGCAATTTAAAACCTGTGAAAGCACAAATGTGCATCTTTGTCATCTTTTCGAAGCACTTTGCAAGGCCCGTTGAATATTTCATCTTTGACGGGTGCAATCGATTACCAATTGTTGTGTTTTAGGTAACTCCGCGCAGGTTGTCCGGTCTACACAGGATACCAATATCAAGGAAGGCGATGTCCGATATTTTGCCCAATACCTAGAGGACGAATCGCTGGCGTGGTGGTGCCATTGCCTCGGGCTTGCGCTTCACGACCGTACCAATGAGTACATCCAGCTGTCCTTGGACAAGCATATTATAGACAACGAGGGTATTGGAGCCCGTTTACCGCGATTATCCAAACGCATTGGCGGTATGGACGCTAAATTGATCTGGCAGTGGAAGTATTTGGGCCAGCATGATTTTGATGCCACGCGTAAGTGCAGCAGTGTCGTTGTAGTCGATTGTGACCGGCATGCGGAAGATGGTTCTGATGGCGCAACACTGTATCTGAAGGGTACGTTTGAGGCAGTATCCCCATTGTTATCAAACACGCAGGACACGCATATTTTGAACTACACCAAACAAGTATGCGGCGACTTCGCCCGCGATGGCAAGCGTTCAATCGTTTTAGCCCGCCGCGTACTCTCACCAAGTGAAGTTGAAGAATACGTGGAATCATTGGAAGAGGCGCAGAATAATCTGATTGAAAAAGATCGACGTATCAGAGAAGTTGTACAAAACATAGAAAAGGATCTGCAAATAGTAGGCACCGTCGCATACGAACAAAAGCTACAAGAGGGCGCAACGGAAACCCTGCATATGATGCTCGACGCGGGGCTCAAACTCTGGATGCTCACCGGCGACCGCCCTGAGCTCGCCGTCGACGTCGCGCATCAAACGCGACTCCTCTCCTCTAATACCGTGACATTAAATATCCGCAACCTCCGCACCGACAATATAAACAAAGCACGCGATCAACTCTCCGGCATCTACCACCAATTCCTCACCCTACGCAATTCAAACACCTACGGGGTAGAGCAACCCGCGGCTACACCGCCCTCCCGCGCGTCGCTTGTTGGTGCGTCGAGATCGTTCAATATGATGAGTCCGCCGACTACACCGGATAATAAGAACAGACAAAGTCATATCGCGTCTGGTATGGACGCCAGCAAAGAGATGGATTTAAATAGTCAGGTTGCCGTGTTGGTGGATGGTCCAAGTTTGGTTTTGATATTGAACGATCAGTGCATGCGTAGTATGTTTTTACACATGGCGTGTGATCATCGGACAAATTTGGTTGTTGGAGCATTACTTTCACCGAGTCAGAAGGCGGAAGTGATTCACGCGGTGCAGAGTTACATCCTGCGTAAGCCCGGCTGGGGTTGGCGGCATCCATATTGCCTAGCGATTGGGGATGGTTTGAACGACGTGCCGATGTTGATGCGGAGTGATGTCAGCGTAGCAATTGGAGGGCAGGGGAGTGTGCAGCGCGCTGCTGATGTTGTTGTGAGATGTTTTGGCGATGTCAGCGGGATATTGTTTGGATGCGGAAGGAGGGATTTACGGCAGGTGTGGTGTTTGACCAGCGTGAACATCTGGAAGGCGGGGTTGTTTGTCGCGCCGTGCATATGCCATTATTTTTACTTCGGCGTGCATAATGCATCTTTTTTGACGCCGTATCTAATCGCTGTGTATGTTGGGTTGATTACGTTTTTACCGAGTTTAGTTCTGGCCAGCGCGAAGCAGGATTTGCCGGGGGTGGTTAGTATGCTGTTTCCGGTTTTGTACATGGTTTTCGGCCAAAGAGTAAGCGCGGTGAGTTTGGTGCACAGTGGATTGTTAGGGTTGGTTGAAGGTGTTGGTGTTTTCTTTCTTACAATGTTGGCATACGATTCGGTAAGCAGTAGGGATGATATGCAAGCGTCCGTGGTTTTTAATCTGACGTTTGTGATTCTTCTGAAGCATTTGATCGACTTGGATCATTTGACCGTGATGAATATAATCATGGTGTGTTTGGCTGTTGGGCTGGTTCCTGTTCTTGATTTGATTTTGGATGCCGGGTTTCTAAGTGTATACGGCGTGGAGCATTGGTGGAGTACATTTGCAAGCATTGGCATTTGTTTTGTCTGTGAAGCGCTGATGGGCAGTGGTCGTTTGTGTATTCTATCGTTGAAGGAAGGTCGCGCTGAGGTGGTGGTTTATAATTGGTGGTTGAGGACGTATGCAAATTTATCCAGTGTTGTTGAGTCATTAGTTTCAGATCAGTCAAGGAGAGGGTTTCCAACGTTGAAGATCTGGGCTAGTGAATTAAACCTTGAAAATGTCCGCGTGCCGAGCATCTTCAAGATACCAACAATGCTACACGCAGGGGAAGTTGGCCATGATCAGCTTCTCGATCTAGGCAAGGAATGCCAAGTGCAAACCCACCCCGGTTCAAACGTAAGGAAAAATGAACCCAGCGGGTTCCGCGGTATGTTCAAGCAAATATTAGATGGAAGTTTGACTTGGCGGTTTGCCACGCCACAATTGGAGAGAGAATTTCTGCTTGTGCATGTTATCACCGGTATGGTATTATGCCGCGTCGCTTTACTGATCTCTGGGCTGTTAGATTTTGTATCAATCATCTTGGGAGATGGCGATGAAATACCACTGGCGTCAAGGATTCTATTTGCGGTGATTGTGATCGGTACGTTTGGAACGACATTTGTAAGTTCGTTTTGGATTAAGCGCTATCATATAATGATTGCACTTGTATGGGCGATGACGTTTTTGGCAAGGGGCGCGGCGATAAATTTTGGCGCGTGGTTGAGACCGTTTGTGATGTGTTTTATACCACTTTGTTTATGCCTTTTTTGGTGGTTGTCACTGCCCAAGGGAGGATTGGTGATCATTGCGCATATGGTGATTTGTATCCCGGAAGCACTGTATTTGGAAGAATTGAGTATTGAGGTAATTGTTTGCAGTGTAGGGATAAGTCCAAGAAATGGATTTTATCATTTTTGTGAACGATTTGTTTTGTATTGAGGCGTGAAAACGTCAAGTTTTCATCAAAGTCGGGAAATATATTAGAAAATTTGAAGATTTGATTTGATTTTTTAGGTTTGCTGGTGTGGTTTGTGTGGGGTTGGAAATTGGAGCAGGTGATGCGAAGTCAGATGCAGCTGGATGTAACATCTTCGCTGGAATTGAAACGGCATGAGCAGACGCTGCATAATATGCTACCAACATTTGTAGTCGATGGGTTGCTATCGGGTCAGCCGTATGGATCGTTTACAAAAGCCCTGCCTTGTGTGAGCGTAGTGTTTTGTAAGATTGTAGACTTTGACAGCTGGGTTAGTGTGGTGGACCCGAGCGAATTAGTGAGTGTCTTAAATCGAATGTTCGGCACGTTTGACCAGAGCTGCGGCCACCGGAATGTGATGAAGATTGAAACGGTAAGTGAGGTTTACTTTGCGTGCAGCGGGATTGATCCGGAAGGGGATCAGGATCCAGATACGAGCGGGGCTGCGGTGGCAGCTGTGCAGGTCGCGGTGGATATGTTGTATTTTGCTAGTAGAGTGACGATAACGTTGAACGAGCGGGCTAAGAATAAGATGCAGTTGGATGGAGACAGGCGGTCTATGAGTATTAAGGTCGGCATTAACAGTGGGCGGGTAATTTGCGGGGTGGTTGGCGCGCGGAAGCCGCAATTTTCGCTTTATGGTGATACGGTGAACACGGCAAGCCGTATGGCAGCTTTTTGTCCGAGGCCGAACGCAGTGCAGATATCGCAGGAAACGCGCGCGCTTTTGCAAGACTCCCCGCAGGACGGGCAGTTTGAATGGCGGCCGCATAAAGCGCATTTCAAAGGAAAGGGTGAACTTCAAACATTTGTCCTCGCCCCCTCGGAGAACGACGCCGAGCGGTCAAAACGTCGTACCAAAACAGCGCAGCCATCCGATAAACCACCAGCAATTAATCTAGTACGACGTGGATCAAACAGTAAGTCCCTCGGCAATATCGAAAAGGCAACTGCCGATGCCGAAACCCTGCAGCAGGAGATCGAAACCAAAACAGAAAACGACACCAACCAAGGCGAAGCAGACCTACCCGGCGCCATCCCCACGCTGCAAGAAAACACATCCCGCATGAACAAATCGAAAAAATCCGTCGTAGTAGTCTCCCCACCCACCGACCGCCGGCCTTCCCTCGGGCAGGGTCTTCAAACCGCCCGCCGGAAAAGTTTGGGGCAGAATAGAAAGCAATCGCTTGTGGCGCCTGATGGTATATTTGGCAGTGGGAATGACGTGTCAGTACGCCGCCCATCCTTCATGAAAGGGGATGATAGACCAAAGGACATCGCATCTCTTGCCGAGCGCCGCTCATCAAAGTCAGTGCTGACCAGCCTTCCGTTTTTAGAAAATAATAAGACATTCGGTGCATTTTTGGATATGTCAAATACAAAATCTTTTGCAGCGAATGTCATGGAGGAAGGGAGTGGCGTGCGGTTATTTCTTGAATCAATCAACGATCGGATCGAGCAGTTATCATGGCTGCTGCGGTTCCCCGCACAAAATACAGAGGCAGATTATCGGAGGGAAAATATGATCAAGAATTCGCAGAGTGTAGCGGTTCAATGCGCAAGGGTTGTGGTAGCGGTCGTGTTATTTGTATTAGTCTTGCTGCGGCTGCAGCATGCTGATTGCTGTCATTTATGGTTTGTGAAGCTACGGATGGTATGGTCGTTTGTGGTGTGTTTTGTGATCGCTGGCATATTGGCGGGGAGTAGCGTACCTCTATTTCGAAAGAGGAGGCATTTAAGATTGCAAGCGGAATCGCAGGTTTTATCATTAGTCTTTGGCGTTGGTGCGTTATTTGCCATCATGGAACCGGTCGTGATGCTTGCTAATGATGGCGTGGCGAGTGCCGCAGTGACGTGGACGATTCCAACATTTGAGTTTTTGATCTTCACCACCGCATTGTCAAGTATCGCAGGGTTATTATTTGCTACAATATCAGCAGGGAATGTATTCTTTCTGTTTATATCGTTAGCAAGCGTGCTGGTTGTAGCGGAATCCCATCATGGGGATGAAATGGCGTATTTATGTTGCGTGATATGGGGGTGGTTGATATTGCTAACGCTCGCTGCATACCAAGCAGAGGTTTGGGACCGGTGTACGTTTCTAGCTGGATTGCAGGCTGCGCATGTTGGGCAGCGTGCGAGTAAATTATTAGAAGAGATGCTACCAGAGCAGATTCGATTGCGTTTGCAGGTAATTACATTTTTGAAAGTGGAGTCATGCATCATTTTAATTTTGAATTTCCATGTTCGGGATGTATTGCGTGAGGATCAAGGAAATAAGTCGATGGCGGCACCAGGGAAAATTGCAGATGAGTATTCGTCAATGGTTTTATTGTTCAGTGATGTATGCGGTTTCACGGCATTTAGCAAGACCGTCCCTGCGGAAACGGTGGTACGTTTGGTCAAAAAAATTATTTATGATTTGAAAAATTGTTGTTGGTTTTGCCAAGAAATGGCAAAACCTGAAAAACCCACTGTGTGCATGACATGCTGAATGTGGGAGCGGCACGGCAAGCGCGGCTTGTGTCCGCCCGGATGTCGCGATTTCAGCAAACCCACCCGCGTTTGTCCAACGCCCTGCCCAGCAGGAGTGGTGCCGCCGGAGCGCTGGCCCCGCAAGATGCTGTCCTGGACCTCGCGGCTCGTGACTTGCGAATGCCTGGCTGATTGCGCCTGTAATAGGACGAACGATGACACCTGGCTCCGGCCCCGCACAACAAAATCGCTCTTGGTGTGAGACTGGCTGTCTCAACTTTCCGTTGTGAACGTTTTCCTCCGCGATGAGGGTCTCGGCCAGTAACGTGGCGTCGCCGGGGAAGCCGTGTAATCGCGATGTTAACTCCTGTAGGAGGCTGCGCATTTGCATATGGCTTAGCAATGGAGGATCAGAACTGCCGTAACGTTGCATCCAAATCCCGCTTGAAAAGCCTCACACAGCCCAGAAGACATACATATTGTAGTCCACTCGTTGTACTTATTTTGTTTTGACAGAGAGTTTAACGCCTTCACCTTGGCCCTTCCAGAAATCAAAGCTTGACGGGTGCAATCTCGCACGTTTTTTATTCCTTTTCGGGTTCAGACGCTCACATGCATGTTCGTCACGCTTGACCACTTAATCATAATTTGTGAATTGAAAAATTGTTGTTGGTTTTGCCAAGAAATGGCAAAACCTGAAAAACCATTTGTTTGCATGCTGGATAAATTGTTGCAACGAGTTACTTAATTATTTGCATGGTACTGCAAGACGCCTTTGGATAAATCTATTTCGGTCGGTCAGATCTTTAATTTGATTCTGGAGGCGATTTTGCTCTCGTTTAGCAAGACCAAGACTACCTTCTGCGCGATTTTTCGGTTGCCCAAATCTCGTCTGCCACTCGTCGCTGCAGATATGCATTTTTCCTTTTCAAATCCGCACTTGTTTTCTGCACGATCAAGCTCCGCAACCTGTGGGTTTTGGCGATTTGCTGATCGAGACAAGATCTGAGCCGCGCGTTTGAGTTCACTGTTGCGTGTTCGTCCGAACTTGCAACATTGACCAAGGGCATTGTCCAAATCCCGGTTGATTAGTCTCACGCAGCCAAGAAGCCTGCGGACGGATTTGCCGATTGCCTTGCGACAAAAAGTGTCAAACCGCCGCGTACTGCTACAATGAAATCTGTCCCCGCCGCTTGGACAACTTGATATAAGCTTCGATCCTTATGCGCGGCTGTTAGCGATGCCTGGCATATCGTGGCACCCCGCCGCGCGCCGGGATTGATTCTTGCTCGAAGATGTCTTGCTCTCCTTGCTTTCTCTTTTCTCTCTTCTTCCGCCAGTTCGGCATCCGTCTTGGTTTGAAAAGGACGTCCGGTCCAAGCATTCCTTAGAAACATTTGTACCTTTTCATGGGGCGTGTTTTGTCTCATCTTTTCGTAAAACTTGTTGGGAGATCGTTTTCGAAGTCGCGACCCCCAAGTAACCCTTCTCTTTTTATTAGCAACAACAATCTCTTACGGTTTTCCTGCTCTTGAACACAACCATGAATCTTGTTATTAACTCGATTCACGTCGTCTCCGAAGACACAAAATGGGCATATCCACGATATATATTAAAATACGTTCATATACGCAATTAGGTATCTTGGAAAAGCTTTCAGGTACGTTAAGGCCGTGGAGGATTCCTATGCCTTGAACGGGGATGGTGTCAAACTTCCAGGGTTAGGATACATCGTGCTGATTCAACTGTAAATGATTTGTTTTGACAGAGAGTTTAAAGCCTTCACCTAGGCCCTTCCAGAAATCAAACCTTGACGGGTGCAATCTCATACGTTTTTTATTCTATTGAAGGTGGAGATGCTCACATGCATGTTCGTTAAGTTTGATCAGTTGACCTCCGCATACCGCATCTACAAGCTGTGCACCATTGGCGATGCCTACGTCGCGCTGACCCAACCAGTTCTGAGCGTCAGCGATGAGGACGTTTTGGATGGCTGTCGACGGATGGTAATGTTTTTTGTACGTTTTCCATCGTTTTTGGTATGTTTTTTTGTTTATAAAGGTGAAATTTGCACAAGAGATGCACAAGCATTTGCGACATGTTGGTGATGTTCTTGGCATTCCAAATTTGAAGATGAGGATTGGTCTTCATTTAGGGCATTTTGTTGGGGGTGTACTGGGAACTGATAAGTTGCGATTTGATGTGTTCGGTGTTGATGTGTTGACAGCCATGTTAATGGAGAGCGAAGGCGTGCCAAATGAAATCAATGTCTCCGCTGCATTTAAGACCTTCTGCGAGAAGCATATGCAACCGGCAAATTACAACTTCAAATTTAATCGGCAAGTACAAGTAAGGAAGCGTATGGTGGATTCATTTTTAGTTAGCGATCTTAACTCACAAAGTGAGGGCAGGTGATGAATATAATTATTGATTATTGTTGAATAGATACATTCTTATTGCAATATATTGAATCGAGCACAAGCACATTAATAACATTCAATTTGATGATTTTCGAAAAGTGTATTTGTTATTTTGTATGATTTGGAAATCGATTTGAAATTCACAACAATACGTTTCATTCATCAACCCATTATGCCCCATCTACATTCTACAATTAAAATAACTACCCTTAGTTCACAAAAATTTGTAAATTTCGATTCAAAAACATTAATCTTGATCAACTCCATGAGTGAAGATGAACCGGAACCACGCACACAGGTTGATTGATAATTTACATATTTTCAGAGCGTGTTGTGTTGACGATATTGTGATTCGTATTTGACATTCACGTATGATCATAGAAATGAAATATCTTTCATGCATTCACCAATTATGCCCAATCTACATTCTATAATTAAAATTACTACCCCTAGTCTACAAAAAATTACAAATTTCGATTCAAAATGACTGATTTCTTCGACCCCATGAGCGAAGAAGACGAACCTGAACCACGCACGGTTCAAATTTGCAAGTGTGAAATCTGTTGGGAAGCGTTGGAATATCGCGGAAAAAAAGCCATTTTATTGTGCGGGGGATGTGAACATGGTACACGCACGTATTCTTGTTATGAAATGGAACGAGAATTGATATTGTTTTGTTTGGTTTTGCAGGCTACCATCTTACTTGTGCTCTAAGCACGGGGCAGGGTGCAACCTGTCCTATGTGCCGTTGTGACATGAACCCGACGTGGCCATTTACGGAGGTTGATATTTTTTTTAATTTTTTTTAGAACAAAAAGTGAAAAAATCAGGCATGGAGGTCAAATTTAAGTTAATTTTGATACAAAATCACGCTTTTTAGATTTCAATTTTGCACATTTTGACGTTTTTTCATTTTTACAAAAAATACAATTTTGATTTCCGCTTGCGCAGGCTGATAAGGATAAGATGATCCAACAGCATGAACTAGATGTCCAACGTCTTAAGCAGCAACACAACCAGAGAGTACGTCTACTTACACAGAATAAATCAACATTTATTTGATTGGTATTTGATATCATGAGGTACATCATTTGAAGGATGACATTGAAGATCAGTTAGATGATATTCGTGATTTGCGGCGTCATCTTGATAATGCGAAACGCGATCGAAACCGCGCAGAAAATAGGCTTGATCGCGCTGAGCGCGATCTTGATCATGCAGACGACAAGATTGAAGCTTACAAGGAGGAACGCGATCAGGCAAAGCGGTTGAAAGATGTACGATCTTCAATTTTCAATTTTTCATTTATTAAATAATTATCTAAAGACTAAATGTATTTTCGTATGAGGAGTACAAAACGAAACTTCAAACGGTCAAAGGCGAAAACGACGACTTAACACGAAAAAATACATTTCTGCAGCGGCAATTATTGGTACGATGCAAATAATTAATTTGTAACAATTTGTCCTTCTTTACAATATTTTGTTTTGTAGTTGAAAAAGAGACAAGAAGAGATTACATCCACCCGCGCATCACATCAAGATCACCACGCAGAGACCGAGGTTGCAGAGTTAAAGAATAAATTATCGGTATTATTGGATTTTTCACAATTATTATTTGTTGCAGAATAATTTTGTTTTTTTGTTTTCTCAGGCAGCCATCACGTCCCGAGATGTTTGTTATGGAAATTACAAAAGAAAAGTTGAATTGCACGCTGCTCAGAATGTCAGAAAGGAGGCCGAGATGAAAACATGGAAGGATCACAACCGAAAGTTGAGACAGCAAGTCGATGGTTTGGTGCTTCAGATCAAATCATACAAGAATGAAAACGAAGAACTGAAAGCACAAGTCCACGACCTCCAGCAAGGGCTATCCGTAATTTGAAAAGTAAAAATCAATCATTTGATCTATCAATTCAAATGTTGGTATTCTTCTATTTCCAGGCAGCAACCGCAATCGGTCAAATTGCATTGGACACGGGCAAACAACTTGTTGCATCTCAAAGCGTCGCACTGGAAGAGAACCACCAGCAAGTGATCCAATTGGCAAAAGACGAGAATGTCAAGTTAACGCAGGAAATTGAAAGATTGAAAGCAGAGAATGAGGAGTGTTATCGCCTGACCGCCGATCACAAAGTATGCTCCCCTATTCTATTATTATTCAAGCAGACTGCAAATCCTTTCATTTTGATACATTTTCAGGTCACGCTTGAAGAGGCGCCGCAAACGAAGAAACGAGTTTGTTATGCTCCTTGCGCTACTATCAAGAGCAAAATGCTCGTTTGCAGGAGAAGTTACAAGCGCACGGTTTAGAATAGAATTAGATTTCAGTAGACTAGCCATTACTACTTACACTTTCATTTCACATTATTTTGGTATATGTGCGTATTGGTTTTGTGCGGCTCATCACATCATTCTTTTTGTATTATAATTATATCCTGTAGAGTACATTATTTCATTTATAAAAATGGGTGAGACGGAGAAACGAAAGGAGAATCCGGAAGCGGAAGAGCTCCCAACCAAAAAGCGAAAGGTATATTTTTTAATTTAATTTCAACAATTTTGAAAAAATGCAACAGAAAAAGTTGATTTTCGTTGATTGTTATACAAAATCAAGGTTTTCAGGTATCAGTTTTGCATTTTTTTTACTTTTCAAAAAAGTACAAAAATAATTGAAAAACAACCCCCCTCAAAAATTATAAAAATATGAAAAAACAGTTTGAAAATTTGATCATGACTTTAATATCATTTTTCATGGTTTTGAATCAAAAAAAAATGTTTTTTTGTGAAAGGTTGAGGTAGAAGGTGAGGAAGAGGAAGTAGAAGAGGAGGACGTCGAAGTTGGCGAGGAGGAAGAGGAAGTCGATGAAGATGAAGATGAGGTAGATTTTCACGTTTTCTTATCATTTTAAGTGATTTGTTATGTTTTTGATGTGATTTTGATTGTTGAGGATGATGAGGATGATGAAGATGAAGATGAAGATGATGACGCCGGTGATGAGGATGACGGTCTCGGGCTCGTAATACAATGCCTCGATTTTGGCAGTTTTGATTTTGAAATCTCTGTGTTTTTGCGTTCGCGTGCTCATAAGAAGGAAGAATACCGCAGACCCCCCGCGCGTTTCCACCCACTTCTCAGTGACGGTGCATGCCGGTTCACAGTAGTTGAGTTTGGTAATACAGCCAGCTTCCCGAAGAATCGCTTCAGGCCGCCGCGCAATCTACCGCCCCCTTCTCTTTCTCTTTCGTTTTTGTTTTTAGGGCATTAACTCTCAAGGAAATGAAGCAGCATCAACTTGTAAAAGCGGATGCTGCAGCTTCGCGCATTTTTTTGTGATGCCCGTCGAGCAGATTTTGCGCTCTGAACTTAAAAGGCTCATTCTCAAGCATCCCATTAGCCTACCCCATACCGCACAAGAAGAATTTTCTCAGGCGGCGCCGAGCCTCAGTTCCGCAGACGTACCAGTACCACGCCACCTTCCACCCCCTCTCTTTCATTTCCATTTTTGTTTTCGGGCACAATCACTCAAAGAAATGAGGTAGCATCAATATATAAAAACAGATACTACACCCACATACAATGCGTCACTTTGAGGTCGAAGACGATGACGAAGATGAAGAGGAGGACGAAGACCTCGACCTCGATGATGAAGTACATTTTTTTTTGAAAACGTTCAAAAGAATTCCATATTTCTCGCGATTTGAAGCATCATTCTTCATGTTTTTGATAAAAGTAACAACCAAAAAATGATTTTTGTAATAGGATGTAAAACATTTTATTGGCTCTGGTGTCCAGGAAGATGACGAGGATGAAGATGATGACGAAGACGATGAAGATGAGGATGACGAGGAATAATCATCGAAATCTCCTCAAAAACAATGAAAAAAACATTTGATTTCATCAGAACACACATTATTGTTGATGATTTCAAGAAATAGTACACTTGCAGCTCGTACTCAATTTTGTATTAACCAAAAACTAACCTATTATTTACAGAGTCACACACGTCATGAGTCTGATGTAGTAGAAGTGAATGTTTTGTTGCAATTTTTCATTACATTTATTTGAAATTATGTTATCAAGTGAATGTTTTGTATCAGTAGTCAAATCTATTTGAAATTTTGTTATCATCATGAACATAGAATCATTATTCATATTCATATTGTCCTGTCAACTTCTCCACTAATATAAAAATATCATCATCATCACCAATCCCATTTTTCTGAATGTTTTTCATATTTTGAATAAAAAAGTGCAAAAAATTGTAGCATTTTACAAAAAGAAGATAATTTTTTTTGGAATCAATCACAAAGGAGCAGAGCAACCACCATGGAGACTATCAAAGAGGATGAAATGCTTGACACGACCATGCCGGTACAAAAAAATGTTTTTTTGAAAAACATTTTGAATTTTCTGTTTGAAAGTGTGAAAACGCATGATTTTTCGATCAAAATCTATTGTTTTTTGAATTTTAGGTCATCAACAACGATGATGCGCAGACCAAGATTACGATTAGTAAGGTCGGTACCACCGTGTCAGAGCTGGAGAAGAACAGCCAGTTTTCAAAGCTCGCGCAGAGTAGTGAGGCAACGTCGGTCGATAAAAACGGGCAGAGGAAGAAGAGGTATTATCGTAGAGCGAGGTTGAATACGCAGCGTGCACAGTTTGCAAGTTCGTTATTTAACGCATGCGAACTAAAGGACCTGGTTAAATGGCAGCATGATAAGCCCCATACCGAGCAGAAACGTTTTCTTGCTTCATTGGATGCATTATACGCCGGGCATCAATCCGCGCTAGCAGAGAAGGCAAACCGAACATTGGATGAATGTGGGGTTGAGCACGATAAGGTGTCGGCTCGGCCAACACCATTGCAAAAGCTAACTGGGGATAAAGACCTGTATAAAGCGCCGCCAACACTCAAACCAATTGACGTATTCCTTCGAAAGCGATTTCGCAAGATGCGGCATATCGAAGACGGCGATATCGAGGGTAATTTCCTCCAGCAGTGGTGCTGCGATAGCGAACACGGTAGTGAATGCACCGACTCTTCTTCAATTACCGAGTTCTCTATGCTCTCCGCAACATCAAAGAATTCAAACGAGTGCCATCAAATACCACATAACCTCGCCACATACCAACGGCACAAGCGCGCTTTTGCAATCAACACACGCACATGGAAAAACGTCAAGATGCATGAACCTCAAGGCAAGGGCGCAGCGTCAATGGGTTTCCCCCCGCATAAGCAATTTGAAACATCCTACATGCGGGATAACGGTCGAAACCCAAGCTACAGTGGTATGTCCGACGCCTGCGTCGATAAAATCATCAACCCAAAATACGCTGAGGGTATCAAAAACTTCCTCAACAAAGCACCCCAAGCTCAAAAGGAACAATGCATGAACATCCTCCGCTCGGTCCAAACGCACAGCGAGCACGACCCCTACCAAACCGCCATGAAACGACAATTCGACCTTAAAAAGGCTACCGAGTACTGGAAGCCAAAGCAAGGTGAAAGCAAGGACCCCGCGCTCCTCTACCAAAGCAGCGTACCACTCGGCACGCTCCATGACAATCTAAACTGGGACAACCCGGACTACGAAGCGTTTGACCCCAACAGTGTGAAGGTTCTCTTCATGAATCAACAGTACGTGTTTTACTTTTCATGTTAAAGATTGAAAATTTGAAATGAATGATGTGTATTATGGAATGAAAATAGTTTGGTTCAATTATAGTAAAGAAAATGAATCGGTTGTTAAGCAATGTTAGATGCATTTCAAACAATGCAATTGGGAGGTGTAATTTTGGAAGCAAAGCAAACATCAAAGCAAACGTCTTAAAGATCGCTGGTGATTCCGCCGCGGATTTTGACCATGATTTTGAAAAGATGCAGAAGCAGATGATCCTCCGCCGTTGGGAGCAGTGCGTGCGTAAGCGCACTGGTAAGAAACGGTTTACCTCCCGCCTAGTACACGAGGACAGCCCCCCAGAGGGAGTTATCGATGATGGACTACCCAGGCGTGGAACTAATAGAAAAGTCGGCAGACTCTAAACTCACCCCACCATTCCGATTCAAGAACATAAATGAGTGAAGAAATTTCATGTAAAAACGTATCACATCAAATATTTGAGGTCGCCTCAAAAACAAGGGTACATACAGGCACAGGACTCCGGTCGCTCGACACTATTTTCAATGGATGTCAACAGCGACATCTCAACAGCACGATTGGGCAGCGAGATATCAATGTATTTTTTCATTTTCATTTAAAAAACTTTTCATTTTTGTTTGAAAATTATAAATTTTATTTTTGAGGCTGGATAAATTAGCACCAAAGAAGAAATATATGGAGTTTGCAAACCGACCAAAAACCGCGCCAGAAAGCAGTCGCAGTGAATTATCAACCAACCGCCTATTCACCACGCAGAAGGTGTTCCATAACGATACTGAAAAAAGCGAGGTGAATGTACCAAAGATTGAGAACATGAACCTGGCCAAGATTGAGGAGTGAACAATTAAATAATGTTATGCATAAATTGAATGAAAACATATCAATGCTAATGTGTTTTTTATTATTGATGTAATAATTATAATTTAATGCCTATATTCTTTTTACAATCTGCTATGATAATTGTGCGATAATTATTCTTATTTTAATGCTAATGTAGTAAACATAATTTTCAAATCCTAAAATTTTACCAAGCACAATTACATCTTCATTCTATTGTTTGATTTTGTGTCGTCATGTTTGAAAATAATATTGATATATTTATGCAAGTTTTACAAATTACAGATCTGATATGTTTTACATTTTGTTTCTCTTGATTATTTTGGTGGAGTCCCGCGCTCCTGAAAAGGTTACAAATGAACCAGAGAAAACGCCGTTTTTCATTCCGGAAGAAGTGTTGAATGAGCAAGAGGAATTGCCCGTCACGGAAAGTTGCGACAGTCAGGAAGTGTTCGACGAATTTGACAACGACGGAGACGATTCAGATTTCTACAAGGTAATCATTGTTTCATTTTTCACGTCATGATTGGTGGAGGTTTATGGTGGTGATCGGCAACAGCCAATCTCATCCGAACTTATTTGCTTTAGATTTAATTGCAATGTTTTGTCTGTTTAGGAGGATGTTCAGGAAGACCACTTGACCAAGCCTGCGCGTGGTATTACCGGATTCGGTTACAATATTGCGGAGTTTCAGAAACGAGTCAGCGACGAAGTGCTCTGGGACCGTTAAGAATCGGAATTAATTACCACAGAATGTTGTCCAGCAGGCATCAAGTCCTTTATTCATTCATATTGTGTATTTATTTTGTCAGCGGCAAACAGCTGGGCATGTTTTGTAGTGTGCATGGTCAGAGAGTGGGTAGTTGTAGCAGAGTTGTTTGGTTCTTAATATTTGATGCACGTTTATAGGTATCGTTTCAGCATGGTATTATTATTATTGTCTGTGAAATTTTGTTGGTCTTTTTTTGGGTTTGGTTCATATGATTTGGTAACATTGGTTCATTATTATTGGTGAAATTGGTCCACCAATTTGACACACATTGATTGCTTTTCCGCTTCTTTGATGCCATTGTTTTTTGTCGGCGCGGGTTTGTGCTCTTCTTCCTTCTTTGATGGTATTCTTCTTTGGATGATTTGCTGGTCTTCTGTTTGTGTCTTTATTTCTATCAACAAATGGAATATTGGTTGGTGGCGCTTTGCGACGGTGTAGTTGAATGCAAAAAAAGGGAATCATTTGGTATATTGCTGTATATCGGTGTCTGTGGTAACTTGGAGAGGTGTGATTGATTTATTGTTTGTTTTTGAATCATGGGGGATAGTGGTCCGTTGAAGAGGAAACAAATGTTTGAGGTCACCGGCACCATCGACGAACACGGCAACAAAAGACAGAAGTACATTTTTTGAAGTCAAATGTAAAAGTAAATGTTTACAGTTTTTTCACATTTTTTGCATTTTTTCAAATATTTCAGACCGCAGGAAGAAAAAGATGTTTGGATCCAGATGGAAATTCCGTCGGCTTGTGTTGGGAGTGTTGTTGGTAAGCAGGGGGCGTATATTAAGTGGTTGTGTGAAACGTCCGGATGTAAAATTCAAGTTGGTAAAAAGGATGCGAGCAATGGCGACCCTAATGCAGAACGTGATGTTGATTTTCAGGGCAGTGCGATGCAGGTGTTTATTGGCCAGGTGTTAGTTTTGAGGAAGGTCATTGAAACGGTCAACCAAGAAAGGGAGAAGAATGGGTTATTTGTTGATAAGTGCCAGCGACATACTATGGAGATTGCTCTTCCACAAATGTGGTATGAATCGATCATTGGACGGGGCAGAAGTGAGGATACCGTTTATGTGGAGGAGACGTCGGGGATTAAGATCACTGATAGTCACGGTTCTTTTAATCCGGAAGGCGATCGAAAAATCGAGATGGTCGGCACAATGTTAGAGGGTCATCTTGCAAGTGTTGTTTTGGACAATTTGATGGAAGGGCGGATTTTACCGGATCATATTGCAAGAAATGAAGTGCAGTATGGCGGAGGTGTAGACATCAGATTAGGCGCTGGTGAAAGAAGAGGTTCTGTGAATGCGGGACGTGATTTTAAACCGGCCCCTTCTGTCTCCGCCGCGAGCACGCAGCCGTCTTTTGGTGCCTCGCCAGGTGGTTATGATTACCCAACACAGGAACCCCAAATGAATTATCAGCCGAATGCACCTCTGGGTACATTTTTCATCATAATTTGAAAATGCAAAGAAAATTTATTTTGAAGTTTAGAGTTTGAATTTGTTTTTGATAGGTGCGGCTCAACCGACAACCGGGCCAGCAGCGGAGAGATACAGCGGTCTACAAATGTTATTTGTCGCCGATAAAGTCGGTCAAAATTTAGTCGGTACCAGGGGACGTATCATCGGCGAGATTCAACAAGGCGCCGGCTGTGATGTACAGGTTGAGAAGAATGGGTATTTACAGATTAAGCCGAAGAATGATGATGACGCGAAAAAGCCATTTTTTTCAAAGGATTTTAAGAAGGTTGAATTTGTGGGTACGGCAAGTGAACAGGTCCGCGCTGCTGAAATTGTTGGTGAAAAAAGTATAAGCGCACTGGGTGAGGTTATCATGTGCATTCCAAAGAAGACAACCTCTGTTGTGGTGGGTAGCAAGGGCGCTGGAATTAAGCGGATTCAGGAGTTGTGTAATGGTGTATCCGTGCAGGTACGGGAGACCAGCCATGGAATGGGAGCTGTCATTCTACGTTCTGGTGATTGGAAAACGGCGTTGGGAATGATTTTCACCACCGTCGACGAGCATATGAACAAGGTTCAGATGCAACAGCAACAGCATCAACCCCACCCCGACCCCTACTAATAAGCTTCTAATCTCCAGCAATCTGTTTTTGGCTGATCATTTTTGATCGAGTACATATTTCTTGTTTTGATGATTGAAATATTGAATTGGTATTTCAATACTTACTTGACAGCGATTTTTTGATTACATTATGTAGTGGTTTTGATGTGTTTGTTATTGTCGTTGTAACATGTGAAAAAACAATGGATAATTAATTCGGATCTGTCTATATTATCTGTGTATGGTTTTTCAATCATAATTTTTTTCCAATCCAATTTTAGTAAGATTACATTTCATTCTGTCGGCTCATATTTTTGGGCTCAATCATTCATTCCATCATTCTTGAACTCATGCGGAACTTCGATGACAGTGCTGGATCGGACGAAGGTGGTTCCCGCCCGATGGACGTACACGATTATAAAAAAACATTTTTTTGGTGTTGAATATGCATGTATTTACATATCTTTTGGTTTTCAAAAAACATTTTTTTTATTTTCAGACGCAACTTCTCACGCAAGACTCGATGCTAGAGGTGAGGGATTTATCGGTGTTTGAGCGGCCGATTCGTTCGATCAATGGTTTCGCTGGTTTGATTGGGGTAGCCTTTCTCGGTTTGTTGATTTTAGCGAATGCGGGGAGTATTGATGAAGATAAAGAGGAGAGCCCAGTGGTTCATGTGTTGATGATTATTCTCTTTTCAATCGGTGCGGTTTGTCTGATTAGCGGGTTGAGGATTATCAACCCAAATGAAGCGATGGTGGCAACTTTCTTTGGAAGTTACCGTGGGGTGTTACGCACACCAGGATTTAGAATGATCGCACCATTTCAACGTACATACAATGTTAGCCTGCGTTTGCAGAATTTCGAAAGCCCGACGGTCAAGGTGAATGACAAGGGGGGTTGCCCGGTTGACGTGCGGGCGGTGATTGTTTGGAGAGTTATCGACGCTGCGCAGGCTACATTCCACGTATTTTTTGATACATTTCATATCAGAAAAATGTTTGTTTCATTTTTTTGATGTGTGGCAGGTGGAGCAGTTGTCACATTTTGTGAGAATGCAAACAGAAAGCGCGATTCGTTCTCTGGCGAGTCAATATCCCTATGATATCGACGAAGATGCAACGAATGCAATGGATCAGTTATCTTTGCGTGCGGGAGGGGAAAGGTTAGCAAATGTCCTCTGCAGTCTAGTTCAAAGTCGCATGAGAATCGCCGGCGTAGAAGTTGTAGAGGTAATTTCATTTTTTTTAATGTTTTGAAAAAGGTTTAATCATTTTTTGGTTTTGAGGCGAGAATTTCACATTTGGCTTACTCAGCGGAAATTGCTGCTGCTATGCTTATGAAACAGCAGGCAAATGCAATCATCCAAGCCCGGCAGCAGGTTGTAAAGGGAGCGCTGGGAATTTGCAAGGATACAATCAACCAAATTAAGGGAGAAATTTGCGATCTCACGCCAAACGGGCAGGAGCAACTAATCAATACGATGCTCGCAACGCTAGTTTCTGATAAGAATGTCTCCCCCGTTCTAACTGTAGGGGGTGCATAAGTTTAATTAAAACAAAGATGAAGTTTACGAAATCAAAGATATTTCGATGTGAAGATAAGTTTAACAAAGTTCGATTTCATTATAATCTTGTTGTGTTTGGATGTGAAAGTATGTTGTCAATGCAATAAAATGGTTCAATCTTTTTGGTTCATAGTCAGCGTATTGTACTTTACTATTTCTTCATTGTGTCCATTGTACTATAAAATACAAATAAGAAGAGTAATCTTAACTTTTACCGAAATTGAAATTATGATACGGTAAAAAACATACAAATCATGAGATGGTTTGTGGAAGGGATTTACAAAAAAAATTACAAGTTTGAATGTGCATGAATTTCGGATTATTTTTTTGTTATATTTTTGTTTGTTTGAAGGTCAATTTTGAATTTTCCATCTGTAATAATAGCAGTTGAGTACTACGTGGATCCCGACATAATACAAGAAGAAGCACACGAGGAAGGTAGCTTTCATTTCGTTCTGATACGAAACATATTCAAAAATAATCAAAACTGAAAAAATGTTTTTTGATTTCAATGAAAAAATAATCAAAATTGAAAAAATGTTTTTTGATTTTTATTTTTGCATAGTTTTTTTAATTTTATTTGGTAGGTGATGAAAGTGGGGAGGGAGATGGGGTAAGAAGGTTGAAAACAAATTATGTGACGGGTGATGGCGGCGGCAAGGGCTGGCTGGGCAGCCTCGAAAAGGTATCTTTTCGCAAGTATTTTTCTACCCAAAACAATTTTCAAAATTCCTTTTTTGTTGCAGCCTTTTCCAACAGTGCAGCGATGTATAGAAGCGGCGAAACTAAACCAAGACCATACCACATGCTTTTTAAACCGGGGAATCTACAGAGAGAACTTGCATATTGACGATATAGATAATTTGAAGATAGTAGCTCGAGATGGTTCGACAGTTATTTTTGACGGCAGCCTCGAGGTATAAATGAAAATTTTTATGTGCCCAACAAATTTTCTCACATTATTATTTTCTTGTAGGTTCATTTAGTTACGAAATGGTCGTATGATGATTGGTTATACCACGGATATCTATTGAATGATTACCGCCAGGATGAATTGGTTTTTGCCGCTTCTATGCAAGGATGCTCACCAAACACCGCGGAGTCAAGTTTGTTGAACGGTAAGCCTTGTTTATGGTATGATGCAAACACGGGCTGGGTGAAGCAGTTTAATAATGAGACGTGGCAGCAGGAAGGCGTCCCCTATTGGTACACGTCGAAAGAGTATTGTGTTGTATTGTGCGCAGACGCGCGCAGTTTCAACAATTTTTAGCTTACTATTTTTTTTGAATTGTATTTGGCGGGCCGATTTGCGCGCGCGCTTTCGGGCTTTGGCTTGCACGTTCCGCGTCTACCCTCACTACGCCTGGGCTAATCTGGCTTGCTGAGCAGCGCAGCTCGCTACAGAGGAGAGCAGAGCTAGAAGCGCAGAACGCGGGAGATGGCACCACGCTGCAGAGGCTCAACACCATGAAAAAGTTTGGCAGCTGCTGGCGCCATTGCTGGCAGCAAATTGTAGAAAAACGAGCCGAGAATGGTTCCCCGACCTTCTTTTCTTTTTTTGGCTTTTCTGTTGTAGCAAAACCCGGAATGAAATTGTCAAGCTCAGGTCACCATCCGATAATCATTTTTGCATAAAAGTTTTTTTCAGCTTCAAATATTTTAAAAGGTTTGATGAGAATGACAGGATAGTTTATATGAAAGATAAAGATGAAGTGGCAATTCGGCGGAGGTGCATGACGTACAACGAAACAGATAAATGCAACGCGGGCATATTCATCGGGCAGAACGTAAGCAACATCACCATTGACGGACTACATTTTTTCAGTTCTACCATATCCACCCAAACCAGATCAGAAATCACTACAACCACCACAACACAGGGTACATTCAAATTTAAACAAATATGTTTCCATAATTTTGAATGTGATTTAAATCTGTTTGAGATCCATGGGCGAATTATAATCATCGTGTTGGTGGGTGGTCGGAGCCACAGCCCTGGCGAAGTCAAAAGAGTGTGATAGAAGAAAAAGGGGAGTTGAAAGAAAACCCAAGAATCGATGAAGAGGATATAATAATGGAGGAAAACAATCACGACCGACGACTCTGGGGCAAAGCGAAGAAGAAAGCTAACATTACCCCTTCCACAATCCGCATCAAGAACAACCGCTTCCTCTATTCCCCACAGATCCGCCTCATGTCCGCCATAGAGATTTTTGAAAAAACTTCAATTTTTTCATGGTTTTTATGATTTGTTGAGGTTTACAAATCCAGACATGCGGCTGCATTTCTACAAAAACACATTTGAATTCGGTGACAATGTGAAATACAACGGCGACCGCGCGGAATTTACCTGCAATTATTTCGCGTTTAATGGTGTTTTTCATAATGATGACGAGGTGCATGATTATCTATTGGACAGTGCCGCGAAGACTGATATTTTAAATCAAAACACGTCCTACTTTTGGGTTGTGAAAAAATGTTTTTTGTACAAGATATTCTCATTTTTTGATGATTTTTCAAACAAATTATCATCAAATAATTTATGTGATTTTTGAAAATGAGGTTTTTGTATAATGGGCAGCATGGGTGTTGGCATAGTAGTGATCATGGCGTGAAGTGGGCGAATGATAATCTTTTTGTAGCGCAAAGTTTTGGGAGGGTTGCAAAGGAGCATATTCCCGCGACACTTGACATCCCGACGAGCGCATTGCAAAATGGAAGTAAGGTATGGTATAACTGGTTTGTAGGCCCGCAGCCAATTCAAGCGATTCATCCTCGACCGCCGCAGGGCTTGTGGGATTGGGTTTGGGGAGATGTGGATATAGTGAATAATACGTTCTTGATGGCCGAAGCGGGCATCGACGGAAGTTGAATCAAGGGTTTTGATCATTTTGATGTTGTATTTTCCTGATGTTTTATGAAAATGTTTTTAGGTGGAGCTAATCATTTATGCGAGGTTGAAGAAGGTCAAAATCAGACGCAGTTTTGTAGTCATGCTATGGATAAATTGCTCGCTGCGCCAGTGGATGGGGAGCAGTTTTGGGAGTTTAATTTTACCATGCCAGACCGGCCGGATGAAATCATGAAAGTGCCAAGCGGATGTGGGTTATCCTTGCCTTGGGCGAATTATTTTCCTAAGAAAATGCTGGCTGAGGATCAGTTTGTTTCAGGGTTGTGATTTTGAATATGTGTTGGTTTTGCCATGAGAGAGGCGAAAACCTAAATTTCTCCTTGATCGGTACGGTAAGATAGCGCATGCCTGCGGAAACCGTCATGTTCGGGATGGTGTAATTCATAACATCGATCCAGTCCTGAGACGCGATGTTCTTGACCCAGCGTCTCTTCTGGTGTTTCGTGAGGTTGTCTACCGAAGGGGGTCTGTTCTGTTCCAGTGGGTTTTGCAGCAGCTCAGCGTCGCGATCCCTCCGCCGCCATACGGAAGAAGCTCTGTGGACCGCTGCAGGCATCACTTTCCGCAGCGTCCACGCTGATGGGTGAGGCCGCCGAAACGCCGTGATGTCTTTCTGATTTATTGTATTGGACAGGCCTTTGGCATGGGCCATTGCAAAATCAAAGTATGACGGGTGCAATCACAGCACGTCACGCTCTTCGTTTACAATTTTATTGATAATTATACATGGTTCTTTTCTGTGTTTTAGGTATGCACTATTCCCCTGGCGAGTGCCCACTCATTCCGATATCTTTTCCCTTTTATGGACCGCAACTCTTGGTAAATCATCATTTTAGCACGATTTGACGCAACAATTAAAAGAAATATCATTTTTATTTTTTGTTAAGATCTGGCGATTTGGTTTGCGGTGCTTGGTGCGTTTACATGGTTTACTCGCTGGGCGCAAATCAGTATCATGGGCTAACTAATTCTTCTCTTTTCCTTTTTTTTCCGTTTTCAAATTCATTTTCGATCAATTATTAGCCAATAATAAACATAACATACCAAAGTGTTGATGTCAAAATGACATCGGAAAGCGAGCTACATTTACCAAAATGTATTAAATTAAAATTTGTACTTTATTCGGTCTTACCTAGCTACCTTTGGTACAGATGAGATTGATTTATTCTAATGAATTTGTTAAATGACTACCCATTTTTGATATGATGCAAAACCAATTGATTTAATTTTTCATTTGTCAGCTGTTGTGTTGTTTGGAGTAACAGTTAAAATTTTATTGTTGTTTACATGTTTCGAGAACAGGATCGGTTCAAAAGATGTTGCGTAGTCTCATTCTACCGATTATTTCAGCATGGGCGGACGACGACGCCGGCACGCTCGTACCATTGGTGGTGCAAATGTCTGTTGATTTGCTTGAAGTGCCTCCAAAATTGGGTGAAACATGCGCCACGGATTGCACGAGTTTGATGAAAAAAGCGTTGGGCGATACTTTGATTTGCACAGGAGAATTTTGCAAGGATGATGCTCCTACTACCCTGATCAGTATTTTTTAGACATAATGAGTGTTTCATTTCATTTTTTCAATCCCCGTCTTTTGTTTGCAGGTAATGTTACTGTTCAAAAGATCACGAGTGTTTTGGAAAATACTAATTACAACATCGCCATCGATTTCGAGATCTACTCAGAGTACCGCCGCACGGGCGATGGCACTGTTCAGAGCGATGCGGTATCAATTTTATCGGATTGAAATGTTTCATTTCATGATTTGAGATCATTTATTTGTTGATTTAGGCGACCAAGGAAGCGACCGACGCTGCTATGACTCTGGGTCAATCCGCGCGCGCGACCATGATGAAAAACCTCCAGCCACTCTACTCAAATTTCTTCATTTACAATTTGGAGACGGACATGTCCCTCAGTAAGACCGCCGAATTACAAATCGAAGCGGATACAATGGATCAGGTGAAGGTGCAAAATCCAAAGATTAACGGCCTCTATACTCCTGAAAATACCGACGGCACCCAAACGGCAACGCCTCCTCCCCTCCTCGCCGAGGAAGTCCCGGCGCCCGCCGTTGAGGCAGAGCAAAAAACGAGCAATTCCATCCTTGCGACCACCAGCATCAGCGTTGTTGCGTTGATTGCGATCTCTTTGTGAATTTGATGATACAGCAATGTGGCAGAGAATATTCTTTACTGTACACTTGTCAATTCAAATAGCTTCCGTCTTTATTGGTATATTTTGTCAGTAGTGTGAAAGTACATATGTCTATTACCACGTAAGGTGTATAGATATGAATTACGTATTGTAAATGTGAATAATTAATTATATGGCTCAAATAATGTTGTTGGTAATCACGTTTGTTTTGGTACATCTCCCCCCATATATTTATAGATATTACAGCGTTTTTTAGAGAATAGATTTACTGTTGAGGAGATTAAGTACCGATTGTTGAGGAGAGGAAGTATAGAATTATCGTATCGTTTGAGGAGATTAAGTACCGATTGTTGAGGAGAGGAAGTATCGAATTTCACCACCATTGTGGCGCCGCCAATTGATTTGAATCATTAAAACTGAAAAAAGAAATTGGTGTAAATTTGACCAAGTTTCAACTAGAAAAATAATTTTATGTGGAATTACAAATTGAGTGTTTTTGTTTTTCTAAAAGTAGAAAAATCTTTTTTCCGATCCGAAATCTAATTTCTCAATCCGCAATATGAAAATTGTCTGATCCGAAATATAATTTTTTCATTGCAATTTATGGAGAAAAAATGTGCGTTGATCCGCAATATAACCTTTTGTATTTCCAAAAAACAAGGTGTTGATTTTTCAAATGTACAGAAAAAAAAACAAAAAAAGTCGAGATAATGAAATTAATAATTTTATTCAATTCAGCCCGCATGCACATTTGTTTCTCATTTTTATTATAACAGATGAACTATTTCTTAGATTTTGATGTGACAATCAGCAGCCCCCTACCGGTCTACGTACACATCAAAATATCGAAAAGATTTAAAAAATACGATCAACGTATTTTTTTGATTTTTGATCGAAAGTCGAGTTTTCTGTTTTTCAAAATTTTAGTATTTATACCAATCAACAAAACACGAACATCACTAAAATATTATTCAGGAAAAGGAGATATGCGAAAATTTCAAATTTGCATTTTTTGATAATACTATACGATTTTTTCCATCCGAATGATTTTTAATTCAATTTCAATTTGAAAACTATTTTTCTTTTTTTGCACGGGCGAATAATATCATTCAATTAAATCGAATCTGTGAATAATTTTGTTGTTTTCTGAGTTGTTTGGTTTTTTTTGTAGGACCGTCTCCGCGAGATTTTAGAAGACGACCATATGGAGATTTATAACTATATCCCGAAGTGCGAAAAAAGACAAAATGAATTAAAATCTTCAAACCAAAAAGATTTCATCTTAAACAATTTACATACTTTTTCAAAAAATATATTTAAAAAATATGAGCAATATGTTCATTCTCTGGCGATGGAAACGCATTGTCTGAGAATTGATTTTTGTTTCGAAAGATCTAGCAGAGTGCTATATTGTTTTTAATTTTCCGTCAAAACATTTCAAAAAACTTGATGCCTCACTGAGCATTTTGAAAATTCAATTTATTTAATTTCATTTTCTTGAAAATTTTAGGGACGAGGGCCGGCAGTTGGCGAATGAATTGGGTTCAAACTTCATGGGTGTGATCTCGCGGGGGGATGGACGCAGCATTGTTCTGGCCATTAGTCTTTGGAATTGTTTGCATGCTAACACCACCATCCCGGTACGAAATTTTGATACAGAATCATTTTGGAAAAATTACACAAGAGTTTTGCAAATACAGTTTGATTTCAATTCGATTTGAGATTAATTTATGATTGAATATTTCATGAATTTTTTTGTGTAGGTGTATAATCTGTATGCCAATTTCGGAGGTATTATTCGCGCCGACCGCCATATCCAAGAAGTTAATAGTATTTTCTTCCTAAACTAGAAAGAGTCAAAAAATGTAATTATTGTTTTAAAACAATGATGTTTTCTTTTTTGTTTTTTCAGACTAAATGTTTTTTAAATTTTTCGGAAAACATTTTTGTTGATGATGAATATTTAAAAATATTTTTCAAAGAACTGAAATTTACAAGTAACTGACAATCCCAATTTTGTTTTTTTCAATGCATGTGGTTTATTTTTCGAATCGAACAAGGTACACATTTTGACGGTATCAGAGAATTTGTCCAGAATATTTTGTCACGCCCTATTGAATTTAGCCAATTTCCACTGTTTGATCCAGGGTTTCAAAATTTTAAATTGTTTGATCAAAAAAAGTGTTTAGTTTTGATAGTTTTGGTCTTATCTTTTGTACTTACTAATTTTCCTGTTTCCAGTTGTGATTTTTTTGATCTGAAATTGAGATTGAAATCATCAAGCAAATCACATTTTTCAGTAATTTTTGTTTATTAACCAGGCACGGCGAACACTCTCGTATTTATGATTTTAACACCTCGTACATACAAAAAATAATGGAAATTAGTAATTACAAAATTTTTGAGGTATATTTGCATCTGATTTCGGAAACGAAATCAGATCACTGAACTCAACATTTCAAATTTTGTTAGTATTTTTTCAATAATTACTCGCGTATATTTTTTGATTGAGGTCACCGGATGATTATACCGTCAGCAAGGCCTCTTGTAATTCAATGGGTTCTCATTTTGTTAGTTCATTCAAAAAGATAAAATTCCAAATAAGTTTGCACCATTTTCAGATTTTTAAATCAGTTTTTCAAGCACAAAAAAAGTTTGGAAGTACATTTATTTGGTTCATTTTGTGACATCGCCAAAAAAACAAATTGCAAAAATGTCATTTCAATCGATCACCAATCGTTTTGGCTTTTTGCACATTACATGTCAATTATTTTTAAGGTATCGACCACTGTCTCGGACGTGCTCCAAGCGCGTGCCGACAGATGGAGGAGTTCGTACACGCGCCACGTTTTCTCGCCTATATGGCAAGTCAAAGGAAAGGATATTGTGACTGTTGTAAATGTTTTCACGTACAGGCATGCGCAAAAAGTTCAAATTTCAATGAACATCGGATTGCAATGGATTTCCCAATTCAGAAATGGAGCCTTTAATTTTTTAAAACAGTTTAGCTCCGCGAAAAATACCGCAAATAGATTTTTCAAAAATATTTACATTCAATTGGTTTTGCACATTTTTGGTTACGAAAACAAATTCTTCTTTGAAATCTTTGTTTTTGAATTTCAGGTAAGAATCCTGCAGTACTCATCGATGATGATACCAACAATTGCCGAGAGGTATTTAATATTGACAAGAAAAAATGCTAACCATTTCAAATCGAACAAATAACGAAAATGCGCACAGAGATGCAATGTCTTCGGGTTTCGAAAAGTTTAAACCTCGTACAATTTTGTTGATTTTAATCGATAATCAGCCTAAAAAATATTTTCGTTTTCAAATCAAAAAATACATTGCTTCGTATTATCTTGAATTCTTTCTGAGATTTGAATTTTCAATATTTTTGATTTTGTATTTTTTGTACTCAAAAATCATATTTCTTCACATGTCATAACGTGCCATTTCAGCGTAATTGTTATTTGTATTTCGTAGGCGTGGCAGAGGGGTCATATTGGGATTATGTCGGGAGGTTTAGCAGACACTGTGGCCGCCATTCGCGCGTTGTCAGATCCTCCTCGCGAATATTTTTCGCTTCAAGCACGTTACATCACCATCGAAGAAGGCCGGGAGGCAGAACTACTCCAAACCAGCACCATCCATTCCTCAGATGGTCCCTGGACTGCGGTTGTTATGCCGACCGAGATGGTAAGAACTTCACATCAAACTTATTTATTGTTCAGAGTATTTCGAGGTCTTAGAAACAATCTTGCAACGTCCCAAAATCAAGTTTTTCGCATGTTTTATTATCCAAACATTTTTCGTTTTGTTATTTTCATATTTGACAATTTTAGGATGACGTCAATAAAAGCGCCGTAGAGAAGCTGGGCCTAAGTGCGATTCAATTTAATCAAATAACGTTAAAAATGATACTATTTCGAGATTTTTTGAATTATACATTTAAGCAAGTGTAGTACTATGCAATTATAGCGAGGTCCAAATTAGCATTGTTTTTTGCAGGTTTAATCGAGAAGTTTAAGTTTGTCCGTGTAGGGGAAAGGAGTCACCTCCTGGTTCAGTTAAAACCTCGCCAAAATAAATCCAACGCCGTGAAGGTAAGCCACAATAACACGAAAATGACAAATTCGAAAAATTCAATGTGTTGCAAAAAAATGTTAAAAGTAAGTGTTTTTGCATTTTCGATAAATCCAAAAAATCAAGCAGATGATTCGCTCGCCGGGGGTTTATTTTTTTCTAATTTTTTATGAGGTCATCGCACGACAGCTCCTGGGCAGCGCAGCTGACTACGTGCAAATCGCTGTAAATTATCGTCATATAGTTCAGGAAAGGGATATTACAAATTTTTTGAACATTTTTTTTTGCGATCATAATTATGTAACAAGGAAAAATATATATTTTCAATTTTTGTGGTTACCAAACATTTAAAATCAAGTCACATGTTCAAAAATCCAAATTTTGTAATTGATTTTTTTCTTCCATTTCTAGTGAATTCTCGTTTTTGCTTTTTTATTTCTTTTTGTACTTTTTAAGTTTATTGTTTGATTGTGTTTTGCAGGTAGCAGATCTACAACGTATCTTAGACTCCGTCGCGCATGACCCAGATTTGTAATTTGACGGCGGTATTTACTATCAACGAATTCAATGAGATAAACTGTTTTTTCAGTTATAGAGTGTTTAACATTTTTACAAAATCGGAGAGTACCATTTTATTTTGTCCTATGACCGAAGCAAATTGTATTCTTGTTTGGTAGATAACTATTGTTGTTTTTTGATCGTGGACGAAACTAATTACGTATCATCTTTTCAACAAAACTGGGATATAATTGATATAAATTACGTAGCATAATTGGCTCGTCACATCCACCATATCCACCATCTCACTTTTTAATCACAAAGAAACATATCAAAATTAATTTATTTCAATTCTGTATTTATCGAGTTAAAAATGGAGGAGGTATTCAGTAAAGATATAGCAATAGAAGGACGTACGTTTGTAGACGCAGTAACAGTCCAGCGGAGATGCGATGAGGCGGCCAGAAACACGTGTCAAGGTAATTAGTTGCACGGGCAAAAAATGAAAAGGCGCACAATCGAAAGTTTTGACGATTTTGAATCATGTTTTTGAAATCAATTTTTATTTGATTGTTTTTTGTATTTGTCAGCCATTATGGAGGTTCTGGATTCGACAACAGATGAGATTCGTGCCATGACGAGTATGTTGCAAGCTTCAATCCAAAATATTGAACGATTCGGTTATGATGGCCTGGATGGAGCAGTAATGAAAAGCAAATTGGTAGGACTTTTACAAGCAATGAAAGAATCGCCCGGAATGAGGGATCACGTATATGTGGAGTCCAAGAAAGGATGTTATCACATTTGGAGCATTTGTTTTGCATTTTGTCCCCAAATGTACGCAACCACCAAAACGAACAGGGAATATGACACTTTTTGAACGTCTGTTAATGCATGGA
>JACLAD010016687.1_pt1 | contig 35801 bp, 25 predicted proteins | sample 8027901 | NCBI WGS metagenome assembly JACLAD01 (sample SAMN15725071, study PRJNA655200) | protist metagenome | isolation source: fluorescence activated cell sorting (FACS) single amplified genomes of... | place: Spain: Blaines Bay Microbial Observatory, Mediterranean Sea | collected 2016-07-05 | reverse complement strand
CGCGGCGGATGAAACCACGCTGAAGGTGGTTGAATCTGATAAAGCGACTAGCTATATGTGGCTGTACACCAGCGGGGCTGACTCACCTGCGGGTAATATACCTGATACAGAAATACCTAATATCGTGCTGTACGACTATCACAATAGTCGCGCAGGGCAATGCGCGGTAGACTTCCTCAAAGGCTATAACGGCTACTTACAAGTGGATGGCTATCAAGGCTATGAGCAAACGCAAGCGACACTCATTGGCTGTTGGGCACATGCACGTCGTAAGTTCATGGAAGCCAAAAAAGGCAGTGGCAAAGCGGATTGGGCACTCAACCATATCCAAAAGCTCTATCGCATAGAAACCCAGCTAAAAGATAAAACGGTGGAAGTGCGCTACAGCACAAGACAAGAAAAAAGCCTGCTGCTACTCAATCAGCTTCACGCATGGCTAATGAAATCAGTGCAACAGGTTTTACCAAAAACCAAATTAGGTGAAGCAATACAATACAGCTTAAATCAATGGGAAAAGCTAGCACGCTACACACTCGACGGATTACTGAGCATTGACAATAATCGCGCTGAGCGCGCGATTAAGCCGTTCGTCATAGGCAGAAAAAACTGGTTGTTCAGCCAAACTGCCACAGGTGCAAACGCCAGCGCCGTGCTCTACAGCATCATAGAAACCGCAAAAGCCAACGACCTCAATGTGTTCGAGTATGTGATGTCTTGCCTTGATGAACTGAGCAAGCCCGACGTCGATATCGAGCAACTGCTACCATGGCAGTTTGCTAAGCGTTAGGTGGGATTACCGGACGCATACAGAGCATGCAAATGCCAAGTAACATTAATTTTTCGAAACGGCTCAAATTATCGATATTGTACAATTTGTAAAAAACAATCACTGGCCAGTGCCACAGGTACAATGAGTAAGAAATGTTTCCTATGTAGGTTGCCAGTTTGTTGTTAAGAATTAGTGCTCCCAGACCTTTCTGTGGACAGGCATAAATTATTAGTGCTGTTGCCAAAGTCGTTGGTAAAGCATAAATTCCAGGAAATGGCGTGGTCTTGTTAAACAAAAAAAGCACACAAGTAAGACCGTTAATCCAATTAACGTACAGATTTCACTTACACGCTCTGATGTCGCTTGAATTGCTAAGATGCTTACCAATCCTCCTAGCACAAACTGCCAAAATCTGGTTGGGGCAAAATAGAAACTTAAAGACGCGTCATAATGAAGTGCGATTTCGCTAGCAATTAGAGAGATAACTGCAACAACTGCCAACGACAGTATCACAGCCCCCGTTGCTATAAACTTTTTGTATACCACGTACATGATAAAAGGAAATATCAGATAAAACTGTTCTTCAACAGAAAGAGACCATGTGTGAAGTAGGGGGGCAAACTCTAATGCGTTGGCAAAATACCCAGATTGACTGTAAAACCAATAATTTGATACGTACAAACTTGATGCAATAAGGCTGTGAATATACGTTTTGTACTCTTCAGGCAACATCATCATGTAAGCAAAAAACGTAATTGCGATTGCAACCACAGCAAACGAAGGAAAAAGTCGCCTAAAACGTTTGCTGTAGAAATCTGTAAACGAAAACTCGTTCGACACCAATCCACGCCATATTTGCCCAATAATCAAATAACCTGAAATGACAAAAAAGACATCAACGCCTAAATAGCCGCCCTTAAGATTTGCCGGTGAAATATGAAAAATTACGACGCTCAATACTGCTAAAGCTCTTAATCCTTGAATGTCTTTTCTTTGAGAGTGTTTAATCACGGTATGAGCCAACGTTTTTTAAAATTGCTTTGTACTTTTTCGTTTCGCAATAATGTTACTTACAATGTATTACAGTACAAGCTTTTCATGTAATATCTATTTGAACTGCAGTAACGGCAAGTTAGTTAAAAACAGCGCTAGAGGATGCAATCGGGTTACGATTTAATAAACAGAAAAAATTGACTGTTCAGCTAAACCGAAACAGGTGCCAACGCCAGTTTTGTTATTTTCAGTATTATTGTGCTACTGATGCTAACCGCCCCACTGTGTTCGAAAATGTGAGCGTTTGTCTTAATAAAATCAGCAAATCACAGCCAAACATAGCGCAACTTTTTGCCAATGCTGTATGTAAAGCAATAGGTGAGACTATTGGACATATAGAAATCACCAGGTGTTCACTTAAATAGTCTATTGTAAGGCTGTAGACGAAATGACCACGGGCTCAAATTTATCGGTATCAGCCACCTTTTCTGCCAAAATCACCATTTCACGGTGAAACTTTGATGGTACTGCCCGATAGGCTAGTGACAACAACGCCTTTTTCTTACTGCTAGCATTCTGATGGTACCTGTAGTGTGTGGAATTTAAAACAAAACCGCTAGCTTCCAGACAGCGACTTACTTCCTTTGAAGAGTATTCGCGCACATGCCCCATATGCCCTAAGCCTCGAAGTTTGCCGAATTCAACTAAAGGGTCTGCAATACTTCGCCCTGTTAAGAATCTTGCGATAGATGGTAACGAATACACATTTGGCGTAGTTAAAAGAAGCTTACCACCTGGTATCAGTACTCGATTTAGTTGACTAAGTGTAAATGGCAAATCGATTCTTAAATGCTCAAATACTTCACTAAAAACTATATATTCAAAAGAATTATCTGGAAATGGCAGGGGTGTTAATTCAATATCACAAGCCTGAATATTCAATTTAAACTCTTCGACAATTGGTGCTACGCGATCTGGTGCTAAATCTATTCCAGTTATATCTAAATTATGTAACGCGAGTAAGGCAGTCATATGCCCGGGTGCGGAACCAATTTCTAAAATAGGACCTCTAGGGTTTTGTTCTAACACTAGTTCTAAATCGGCTTGAAATCGCTTTTTATGATCGATGAAATAACTCAGTTGCCAAGAATCTATTACGTTTACATTTCTTAATAGAAATTGTTCGACGACTTGGAATGAGTGAAGGTCCATTTCTTCTGCCTTTTTAATGGCCTTGTGACCAAATTAACTATACTGTCGTTGTATTAAAAACTGAACAGATAATAATTCAATCAACCTTTAAAAGCCAGAATATGTCCACTTCCCTTAGACTGAGACAGACTTAATTGTTTTTTCCTGCAATAGTTAATGTAGGCGACGGCTATGAGAAAATCACACTACACAGAATCTCAGACCATGGGGGTGTTAAGAGAAGTTGACGTAGGTATGATGGTTGAGGAAGTCTGCCGTTAACACGGTATCAGCAGCACAACCCATTACAATTAGATTATAGTTTCACGTTTTCATAGTTTAGTGCCTGACTGAATTTTCGAAAAAGTCAGCTAGTTGTAGCTTATGGGTGAGCCACTCATTTGTGCTTGAGAGTAGATTCTGCCGCAAATGATTCCCATCTCGATATAAAATTTCACCATTGACTTTGGTAAGGCAGATACCTTTACGCTTATCACACATGGCATCTACAAGCGAAACAAACATTACATTATTGAATTGCTTTGTGGTGTTCGCCAGTACCAATTCAGAATGTTTGTGCGTTTTCTCAACATCTTCGCTACTCAAGTAGGTATAGTCGCTGTCGCATTCACTGCGCAGTAATTCCGTCATCGTGTTAAATGCGCATTCCGCAATGTTTACACCACTCTCGTTTCTGGGAATGTCGCCAATAACTAGAACCTGTTTATTCAAACCTTGAAGTTCTTTTAAAAGTCTTGTTAGCCCAAGCTTCATCAACTCTTGTTTACTTGAAGGTGTTTCCGAACTACTTTTGTCAGTGTCTTCATAAAGCATTCTTAAATGTCCAGCCCAAGCTGCCGCAAGAATAACATAGTCAATATTCGTATCGTTTCTTAGTAACTCCAGCGTCGCCTCATGTTTTCTAGCGCACATGTCAGTAAAATTAGGAAATTTTTTGTATCTTTCTTTTATTAAAGTACCATCAAGATAGGCAGGGCAATCTCGAGGGGCTATAACTAATGCTATATCTTTTTTGTGCAAATACTGTTGAAAAATTGGCGACCAGTGTATTGAATGACTATCGCCCCACAATATAGCCCTCGACTTAGTAGCAGCCCAGCTAGAGCCAACAACGCAGTATTCCTCTTCTATGTTTTCAAAAAGGCGTACTTTTTCATCACATGGCCACCGCTGCATTAAATTGTGGTCGGTAATTGCTCTTGCCTGCTCACTAATTCTTGACGGAAACCCTTGGTAAGAGTAAACAGTAAAGCACACCATCATTACAAAAATTGATGTTGCAGCACCGGTAAAAATTGTATTTTTAGGCGTGTACTTGCTATACCTAACTTTCTCTTCTACATACTTCCACGAAATATAACCAGCGATAATGCTAAGAAGAGTTAATGACAATTGTTCAAAAGCGCTGAAGTGCCTCTCTGAAACATATATTCTGTAGTAAACAATTATTGGCCAATGCCAAAGGTACATCGAATATGAAATTTTACCAATAAAACGCATAGGGCTCGAGGTTAAAAGAGCGTAGCCTACAACCTGGCTGTTTATTATTGTTGCAAGCACTATGATAGTCCCAACTACTGGAACTGCTGCAATCCACCCCGGAAAGTAAATAGCTGGGGTTATAAAAAATAATGAATAACCAAGCATTAACAGGCCGAAGCAGGCGACCATGTTTCTTTTTCGATTTGGTAAAGAATTAACTCTTTGCAAATTTAATGATAGTAAGCCGCCAGCACACAATTCCCAAGCTCTAGTATGAAGTAGATAAAAAGAGGCGTCGGGGTGCTTTGGGGTTAAAAATACGCTCATAGTAAACGAGCTTAATGCAATAGTAACTAACCCAATGTTGAGGGCCTTTTTTCCACCGTATCTTAGTAATAAAACAATTAGAAACGGAATAATGAAATAATACTGTTCTTCAACCGATAACGACCACATATGCACCAAAGGCGAAATTTCAGTCGACTGGTCAAAATAGCCAGAATTTAAAAAAAACCAAACGTTAGCAGCAAAAGCTGAAGACATAATTGCACTTTTTGCGAGTTCCACATATTTATCTGGCGTCAATATGAAGTAGCCGAAAAGTACGGTAACCAATGTAAGTGTGAGAGCTGCTGGTAACAGGCGCTTAATTCGTTTAGCGTAGAATAACGCTAATGAAAAAGTGTTAGTCTCAAAATTGGAAACCAAAATACCAGTTATAAGAAAACCTGAAATAACAAAAAATATGTCTACACCAACAAAGCCACCTGGTAAAAATGGAGCTTGGGCATGAAAAATTACAACAGATAACACTGCAATGGCTCGCAGCCCATCTATTTCAGGCCTATAGTTTGAACGGCTTTTTTGAGTGGTAGTCATTGGTTTTGTACTTGATATTTTGTATGTTTTTTGTAAAGGAATCTTATAGTATACGGTTTCTAGTAAAACTGTAAGATATCAGAAATTGATTCTTATTTTCTTTTTAATTGCGCGCCGTGTGATATGAGTAAGCGCGCACGCTGTCGAAGGCAATTATTATCAATGATTGAAAAAGGTTTTAGGTTAGACATACAAGGGCTAAGGGCTCTTGCTGTTTTAAGTGTTGTTGTCTTTCATATTTCGCCTCGACACCTGCCTGGTGGATACTTGGGAGTAGATATTTTCTTTGTAATATCTGGCTACCTAATAATTGGCCAGATCTGGCGTAAACTTTCCCGCGAACAATTCAGCTTTGCTGATTTTTATGCCAACAGGTTCAAGCGTTTGGCGCCGTCACTTATTGCTATGATAGCTATCAGCAGTGGTGTTGCTTATTGTTTGTTGTTACCTAGCGAATTTGAACAATTTGCAAATAGCGCACTGTCTTCGCTTCTCTACTATTCTAACTTTTGGTTTTACTCGCATTCGGGGTATTTCGACTCTAAATTAGAATTTGCTCCCCTTTTACATACTTGGTCTCTTTCTGTAGAAGAGCAGTTTTATCTGTTTTTTCCGCTAATTTTGCTGGTCGTTTCAAAGTATTGTAAAAGCGCCAAAACAGCATGTATCACCTTGTCGGGTATTGCGCTCTGTTTTTTTGTACTAAGCGAGTGGATGCTGTCTTTCGATAGCTCTTTAAGTTTTTATGCTTCGCCAACGCGCTTTTGGCAGTTTATTGTTGGCGGAATAGTCGCAATAGTGCCGACAACTAAAGTGAATCATGGAGTAAGAGTAACATTGGCTCTAGCGGGCCTAAGCACAACAATTGCAATGCTCTTCTTGTTTAACGAAGATACAAGTTTCCCTGGTGTAAACGCTGTTCCTATTACCGTCGCTACTTCGTTAATTATTTATGCACGCATAGAGAAAGGTTTTATCTATTACGTGCTTGCCAATAAGTTAAGTCAGTTTTTTGGGAATATTTCTTATTCATTCTATCTTTGGCATTGGCCCATTATCGTTTTCTACAAAACTATGTTTGTAGGAAGCTACGTTTTACATGATAAATTGCTGGTACTAGTTATCTCGATAGCGCTTGGTGCGGTGTCTTACTTTATTGTCGAAACACCTCTGCGAAAAAAGCACTTTTCGGCATCATCTATCAAGACAAGTGGCACGTTTTTAGCCTTTTCAGCCGTTTTAGCTGCCGGTATTGTTGCTGTAGTTCCTTTCCAAAAGCAAGGCGTCGATGCCCAGAAAGTCTTTCTGGAAAAATTTGTGACTGTTGATCATGGCAAAACCTTCAAGCGCGGTGAGTGTTTTATTACTTCTGCCAATCAGTTTGATGATTACAATGCCAATAGCTGCATAAACGTAAACGATGAACGCGTAAATATTCTGCTTGTTGGTGACAGCTTTGCAGCGCATTGGGTATCTTCGCTTGAAACAACGTTACCCAACAATGTAACGCTCTCTCAATTAACCGCTAGCGGTTGCAAACCTACGATACCTTTAGAAGGTGAGAAAAGATGCACCCAGCTACTTGATTGGGGTATGAAAGAAATTATACCAATTTTGAATTTTGATTTAGTTTTAGTTTCTGCTAGGTGGCGAGAAGGTGATGTTGACGGACTGGTCAAAATGCTTGATTTCCTCAAAGAATACACTGCAAATATTGCCGTAATTGGCCCTCTTGTTGAATATCAAAGCTCACTACCGTGGTTACTTGCTAGGGCTTCAGAAAATACAGTTCAAACTATGTCAAATTATACGAAGAGTGCTGAATTAGACAATCTACTAGGCCAGGTTATTGTTAGCAAAGGCGCAGTCTACATATCGTTACTACATAAGATGTGTCCAACTAGCGACACGTGCACACTGTACGCGCCTAATGGCGAACCAATGCAATTTGACTATGGTCATGTTTCGCATAGTGGTGCGATGAGTTTAATCAATACGTTTTGGGGCAATCAAGAAATCAAAAAGATAATGGAGTGAGTAGTAACCACAAAAACAAATAGGGGGGAGCATTAAGCTCACCCCTTAATCGCTATGCTTTCTCGTTACTTAGTTTGTACACTGCCATTACAGGGGCAGCTTCATACTTACTTTGGGTATGGTCTACATTCTCTAACAAAAACCATAGATTATTGTGCTCAGGGTCAAAGTCAGCGCCTATCACTTTCCGTAAAATACCGTTTTTAGGTTGAAACGGCATATCGAGCTTACCGTATTTAATTGGTCTAATTTTTGTCGGAAGTAGTTCGCCATTCTTCGCTTTTACTAAGTCTTTTACATCAAATATCCAATAGTAATTATAGTTATCTTTGTAATCTTTAGAGCAAGGCCCACCGCATTTCTTTCCGTTATTTTGTTTTATCTTGTAACCGATTGAAGAGTTATGACCACCCGAATGGCCAACTATGATGTAGTATTTTCCGTTCGGCTCAATAAAGCCGTACGCTGCATAAGAGACTTCCGTCCATACATCATTTTTTTTACTTTTATTGTATTGATCCGGGTGAAGCGGTGAATTTACAGAAAAGTTCATCATTTCAAAAGTAGGTATGGCCCCGCCTTTTTTTTCTACGCCAGCTAAAGCATCAATGTTAGAAGCGAAAGCGCTTGGGCCAATACTTAGTCTGGTGTTAATAGGTACATTGCTTGCGTTTCCAACAATGTAAGAACCAGGAAATTCAGATTTTACAATATCAGGAATTTTACTCATCCAACCCGCTGCATTTACTCTGCCCTGCAATTTGAAAAAGCCATTTACTTTAGACTGTTTTAAATTAGCAGGTTTTCTTATTATAAAAGTTGTGTGTGTATTATCTGCAGGCGCATCGTAATACTCTACCGCATTAACAAATAGTTCACCTTCAATTAATTCCATACCAGATATGGTATCTAGATTTTGTGAGTTTTTAAGTTTTTTGGGGTTTTTTATATATTGCACAAACGGTTGCTTAATTTTTGCAAACGGTAATTTTTTGACTGATTGTGACTTCTCTAAAGCCGGCATAGTAAATTCAGCAATACCTTGCATTTGAGCATGGCCCGAAGCAAAAAAATCGGTTCCATTCGGCGCAATGGCAAATACTCCGTTGGTGAATGGCATTCTTGAGGCACCAACATCGTTTACACTAAACCTAAACGCACCTTGGTATTCCAGATGTATATCATCCGTAAGCGGTATATTTTTGTAGTCAGCGTTAACACTGAAAGCCGTGCACAGTGCTAACAATATACTCATAGTTTTCTTCATCTTAGTAGTTCCTATCTAACTAATGTGAGTCTTGACTTTTACAGGGTAACACATTGTACTTAAGCGCTATCTAACAGCTTTATCTACACCTGCTTGTTCTAATTCATCTAAAAGAAGTGACATTTTCTCTTTATTAATTTTAAATATAAATGTATTCGCCTCGGAGGTCGCTGAACTAAATGTTTGTAGCAACTGAAATACGTCAGGCCTGTGCTCTGCTAACTTTAGCGCAGGTTCGCCGCTTCGTTTAAATTTTTCTACAATTACCATGTAATCGGTTGAGTATTTAATCATTTTCTTTACAGAATGAATATGGCTGTCGTCATTAAGCAGTGGAATAGCATATCGATTCAACGTAAGCGGTATAACTCCCCAGTCATTAACTGCAACTACGGCGTTATATGGGATACTGTTTTTAGAAAAGGCCGAAAGCTTCTCTAAGTTTTGGTTTATAGGTTCGTAAATACTAATGTTTTTATAATAAAGCGTGGTATTCAAAGCGCCTACTACAACAAAACAAACTAACAACGCAACGCTTACAGCGCGGGTTAGATACGCCTTTTTCGTAATCAGATTCATCGAGCCGGCCAGTTTTTGACAAAACCACACTACACCCACAACAAAAAACAGTGAAATAAAAGGTAATAATGGCAACCAATATCTACCTAACACGTACAGGTGTTTTTTAGTTAGTAGATCCACAGCAATATAAGTGGTCGAAAAGCCAATATAAGTTAACTCCAACAAAGACAGCTTTTTTATACACGTTAAGAAGCCAGGAATAGAGATGGTCACAAAAAGGGGGACAAAAACAAATTTGTAATCTAAAGGAATGTATCCAAAGTAACTCTCTAATATTGTCGATATGCTGTAAAGAGGCCGATAGACGGCGTATTTCCAGCTAGCACTTACCCAACTACTGTCTACATCGCCGTTCAAGCCAGGCGCATATAAACGTTGTCCCGAAAGAGAGAAAAAAAACTGATTGGCCATGTTATAGGCATCAGGAGTATGCAAAATATAATTTCGCAGCGTCCACAATATGAAAGGGAATACTAATAAGAAGCCTGCAATAAAGAACGTTCTTACACCAATGACACGTTTATATAACAACCATAGAAGGCCAATGCCCATTGCAACTACTAAAAACAACCCTTGAAATCTTACCAAGGCGCAAAACGAAACAGCGAAGCATAATAAAAGCAGTATGCTTTTGTTTTGGTGTTTATGAAAAATACGAAACAGTAGTAAACAACAAAAAGTAAATAGAACAAAAATACCGTCGGACAATATTGGATGTATGCTCTCTATAAAAACGTACGAAGAGCAAAAGCCAATTGTTGCGACAAAAGCGCTCAATTTTGAAGAGGTAATGTGATAGAACACCAAATACCCAACATATAGTGAGCCGAGAGTTAATAAGCTAAAAGCTAGTTGCGTTGTGTAAATACTCGTACCAAATAACATGTAACTGAGGGCGATAACAGTGCTCGTGCCAGGGTAATATTGCAAATTTGGTAGTGTGTTGAAGTAGTATCTGCCGCTATGCAACATTTCAGCTGCACTTCCCAAGTAATAACCTGAGTCAGGGTATGCTAACCAAAATTGGGGAGTGTTGATTAAAAAGAAACTACCTATAAGGGTTAGGAATAGAAACGGTAATTTGCTGATTCCTGCATTGGCACTATACATTTTCACCTACCTTCGAATCAACAAAGCTATTCCACTTTTTACTTATTACCGCGTCTGAGTAGTTGTCCTCCCAAAACTGCGTAGCAATATCGTTGTATTTTTCTTTTGACTCAAGAATTTCGTTAATTTTTTGTGCCGCATCTTGCACATTTTCGTGGTCTACTAATTTTACTGCTTCACAGCGTTTGTAGTGTTGGAAAGCGGCTATGTTAGAAATAACGCAAGGAATACCGGCACTTAATGCTTCCGCAACAACTAGTCCAAAAGTCTCATGAGTACTAAGAAATACAAATATATCGATATTGTTGTAAATATCTTCTTTTTTCGAAATCCACCGCCTATTTATTGTGACTGGCTTTGCACACTCAACAATTCGGTTATAGTTAAATATGAATAGGTGGTTGGCGTTAGTACGCTCATACGTGCGTAACACCCCAATCAAGTTTTTTCTTTTTTCATTAAAATTACCAACCGATCCCAAGTTATTTTGAAATTGCGTTTTTACGACCTGTTCTACACGGTTAGGTATAATAGTGGCTTTGTCTTTATATTGTTGAAAGTCGGCTAATTGACAGGTATCTACAAAGTGAATGTAATCAGCGGCTTCTAAAGTTTCTAACAAATCGCTAGGCTTTCTGCCATGGCAGTGATTCAGCAAGCAGTGACAAGATACCACCACAGGACATTGGTAGGTATCACTAAGTTGCTTTATTGTTGAAGCGTCTGTGGTGTCATCAACAATAATAAGGTCGTACTTAGTATCTTTTTTTAGCTTGATTATTAAATTTATCGACGGCTTAACTATTTTGTTTCTGTTTGCGCCTAAATGGGTAAAAAGATCTACGCGTTGAAATTTCGATATCATTTCGCCAATCGAGTAAAAAGCGAGTGAGCCCCCTGTTAGTCCATCAAAAGAAGGGTAAATTAATACCGTATGCTTTGACGCGTTGTTTTTGTGTTTTACTTTATTTTTCGCATACTGCAAAGCGTTTACAACACTAAGCAGCTTCTGTTTTATTTGCCACAACAGCATTTTTCTCAACCTTATAAACAAAAAATGTGCATGCTGCAATTAAAACAAGCCAAATGAATACTTCGGCTCTCATTCTGTTTATGAATGTTATACAAACAAACCATGAAATAATTGCTGAGTGCAGAAACGATATGGATAAATAGGCCGCTTCATCTCTTACTTTATTCACGTATTTTCGAATACTTATCAGTTTTCTATAAATATAGAAACAGAGCGACAAATAAAAACATGCACCCAAATAGCCTGCCTCGGTCAAAACCTCAAACCAAGTCGAGTGGACTGTCTTAGAACGGTTGCCACCAGTATCGACGCTTTCAGGAATGTAGCGGCTTGATAAACCATTAAACCCAAGTGTGCCCAATCCCATAGGGTAATCCAGTGACATATTAATGGCTGCTTTCCAAAATTCAATTCGGGTACTACCTGATTCTTTTGACCGATCTTCTGTTTTGGCTTCTTGTGTAATACTAGAGAACCTTTCTAAGGCTGCTTTATCGAGCACTGAAAACAATCCAATAATAGCAACAAAAGCAATAGCAAATAGTTTTCTTTTATGTTTGAAAATATCAACTTTGATAATCAGTAGATTTTTAGCGAGTATTAGTGCGCCGATGATTATGGCTAAAAACGCCCCACGGCTATTAATAAGAATAAGTGCATTAGCTATTAGTCCGCAGCTTACTAGCCATGCGGCTTTACTCTTCAGGCTTTTGGCTGTGTAAAAATTATGCGCGGCAAAGAACAGCGCGGGGCAGAGCATTGCCGCGGTATCGTTTGCATCAGGCGCGTCTACCGTGCCCACTCCCTCTACTCTATCTCCTGCATTTCTTCCAATTTGATAAGTATAAAAAGCAAGATAAGTAGCACCAATAGCGTAGCCATTTTTAATGATAGAAATTGATTCTCTGTTAATACAAAGTTTATAAGCACAGAATATGACAATAAGTGATTTTATTAAGTCTTCCACAGCCATTATGTGAAACACTTGGAAATACGCAAAGAAGTAAGTAGCCGAAAAAGTTGCAGAAAATAGTGTTAGTAACACTAATGGCGTAGATTTAAAAAGGTTGCCGCTGCGTTCACGGTAGTTTTTAGAAAATAAACAAACTAGCAAAAGAAACGTAGAGCTGCTGAATGCATATTTGAAGTCTGGTATCTGGTAACTCCACCACCGATAGTTTGGGTTGAAAAAGTAAACGATTTGATACAAGAAAAAAGCATAAATAGGCTGTTGCTTAAATGTATTTACAACCGAGTACATTATCGAACAAATAAATAAAAGAGCATGCATTTTATTGGCTCTCTGTTACAGACTTTCGGCATTCATATTTATAGCCTTTCATGAAATAACAGTCCCAAAGGTAGTAAAATTGGCGGTAGGAATGCTTTGAGGAAAAGAAGTAATGTATACAGCTGATAAACTGCCTTTTTAATGACCATCTTGGGTAACCTAAAAGTTTCTTTGCATTATCCAACTCGCCATTTCGGCTTTGTTCATGTACTAGTGCTCGCCCTGCTTTAAAGGCTCTATTACTTAACCAGCCTTTTTTAAACTGACAAGGTTGAATAATATGTTTTACTTTTGATGATTCAACGAAATAGGCTTTAAATCCGGCTTCTTTGGCTCTGAATAAAAAGTCGGTTTCGCTACCCATAACGTAATTATTCCCGCTTGGACCAATATTGGTATTGAATTGCAGTGATGAAAGCACTGTTTTTCTCACTGCCATATTAGGTCCTAATAATGACTCGGGAGCAATTTCTCCTTCTTTGTAAACGTCACTATTAGTCAAAGCAAAAGCCACTAAAGAGGGGATAGCATTCAATAGTGCATGGGGAGGCTCTTCAACAAAGAAAGGCAGAACGTGGCCTCCAAAAATATCGTATTTTAAATTAGTGTCAAAGCTTAGCTTGTACTGATTGAGAATGTCCGGTGAAAAAATTACGTCATCGTCAGTAAAAATAATGCGCTCACTATTGATGTATGGCAGTGCCATATTCAAGCAGTGATTCTTACCTTGCTTTTCGCAATTTAAGATTTTTAGGGGTATGAGTGAGTGGTACTTTTCGAGTATTAAACCGGTGTTATCTGTGCTGTTGTTATTCACGGCTAAAACTTCAAATGTAATAGCACTGTGCTCACTCACTTTTAAAAGGGACTCAAGCATTTGCTCTAATGTGTCAGAGCCATTGAATGTTGCGAAGACAATTGAAAAATCAGTTACCATTAATTTCATTCCATATGCGTGTTTTGTCTTGCAGGTTCTTTTGAAAGTCGAAGTGTGATAGCACGAGCTGTCGAGAGCTTTTACCCATAGCACACCTCAACACTGGGTCTTTAGCCATTTTTTTAAACGCTTGTGTTAATTGGTTAATGCTGTCAATTTTGCTAATAACGATGCCATTTTTCTCGCAATGCACCAATTCTTTCATTCCACCAACATCTGTTGTTACTATTGCAAGGCCACAAGAAGCAGCTTCGGTAGCCGCAATCGATAGGCCTTCATGTTTGCTTGTAAGGACGAAAACATCGTGCTGGCGATATAGTTTTCTAATATCTGTTGGCGTTTTTTTCCCCACAAAGTGCACTTTGTCTTTTAATCCTTGCAACGACACATATTCCATACACTTTTGCATTTCCTCGCCATCACCCACAAGAGTTAATGAAACATCCATACCTTTTGTTTTTGCGGTGTGGCCAAAAGCCTCTAGTAACATTTGGTGATTTTTTATAGGGTGAAATCTTCCAACGTGAATAAATTTGCATGTACCATTTTCTTTAGTATTTTTTGTTGGAGAAAATAGTTCTGTATCAACACCCAAATAAGATATTTGAGTTTTTGATTTTGATGATATTTCCTTCACTTTTCGCTGATGAAATGCTGAAGGACAGAAAATCATTTTTGCGTTGCTCAAGACTTTAGGTGTTGAAACTAGCGGGTCACGCAAATCAAATCCATGCACAGTTATGGTGTATTGTGTCCCCAGTATTTTTTGAAGTATATATGCCGCATATGCTGCTTTATGCGCAAATTCAACATGAACAAACTTAGCAGCTCTTACCGTCTTGAAAGAAGTTAAACTTAAGGCAAACCAATATGCAATCTCTTCTTCTTTTCCCTTTACTTTAAAATATTCATTTAATGTCGATAAAAAAGAAATGGGACGCTTTAAAATAAGTAAAAGCTTTTTTTGAATAGACGGGTAGCAGAACTTATCGATGATAAGTTGTTCGCTAAAACAAGATATTCCGACACTATTTTCCATTGACGCGAGTGCTACTTCTTCGTCTTTGGAAATGGCTTTGATAACATCGGAAACAAATGTTTCCGAAAAAGTTGGTAGTTTATCTAAAAGAAAAATCAAGCTTTTTTCTCCACGAGTGTTCGAATTATCTTGAATAGCTCACTGTTAATCGAAAAAACTAGGAAAATGAACAAACATAATAGCGCACTCACCATTAATTCGACCCACTCGAAGTAAGAAGAGTCTTTGAATAAGAATAGAAAAATAGCGATCGACATAGCAACAAAAAAAGGGCGTGAATTGGCAATTAATATACCTTTATAAGAGACTAGTCTGTTTTGTACCAACAACCATACTCTCACTATCGAGCCCAAAAGCGGAATGCTAGTAGAAACAGCAAGTAACATTACTTCTATCCCATAATGAATCGTAGAGACTATTACCCCTATTTTTAAAGCATTTAGCCACAGATTTAAATTCATCAATTGCTTTGCTTTGCCTAACCCTAAAAAAACAGGGTCAAACATGGGAGCAACGGTTCCAAGAATTCGATCAATACATATTATTTTCAAAAGAATACCAGCACTTTCCCATTGCTTACCAAAAATAATGGTTATTACTTCGTTAGAGTGAAAAAAGACAAATGTGAAAAACGGCCAACTGATAAAGTTGAAAATATTGGTTAAGGTATAATAAGGGGTTGATAGATTCCCGTCTGCGCGATTGATAGAAGAGAAAAAAGGCGTAACTACAGGAGAAAGTCCCTCGGTGAGCAGTTTATTCAACAATCCCCCTGTTGTCACCGCTCTGTTGTAAAGGCCTACTTGTGACATGGAGTGTGTTTTACCTATTATCATCTGAGCTAAGCTATTCGCTAGTTCAAAAATCAAAGTAGATGCTAAAACAAATTTCGTGTAGGAGAAAATTTCTCTTGCTTCCCGTAATTTGAATTTAAAGCGTACTTTCCATTCAAGGAAGTCTTTTTCCAAAAAATACAACAATACTGGGTAAGTGACTGTCGTACATAAGGCACCCAAAGCAAGAACTTCTGGGCCCCCTAAGTACATTGCGAGGAATATGGTTGCAATACTGCCAATAACGTTTGAAACAACGGAACTAATTGCAATACCTTTGAACCTTAATGCTCTATGTAACTGAGCGGTATTAACACTTCCAAAAGAAGCAATAAGAATATTAAAGGCTAATATCTGCAAGACAACGTTGAGTTTAGGCTCACTATAGAAATCAGATATTTTTCCTGAAGTAATAATGATCAGTATGAACGTAGTTATTGAAACGCTCACCAGTATAAAAAAACAAGTATCTATCTTTGTTTGTGAAAGCTCACTTTCTTTAACAATATATGAACTTATTCCCGACTCTCTTATTATGTTCGCAATTAGCAAAATAAAAAATGAAATGGCGTAAATACCGAAATCTTCAGGGGACAGTATTCTTGCAACTATCACACTCGTTAGAAGTTGAACTATTAAATTTATGTACTTTTCACTGAAAGAGTGGAGTAAGGAATGTGCTATTCTCATTTTTTTTGATACAACGCACCATAGGAACTACACATCTTATCTAAGGAAAACATATCTTCAAAACGCAACTTTGCATTTGTGCCTAAATGCTCCCTGTTATGACTATCTTGCGCCAATTGCTTCATAGCGCAGACTAAATCGTCTAAATTATTGTTTCTAATTACTATACCTGTCTTCGCATGCTGAACAACTTCAGGGTTTCCGCCTACATCTGTCACAATTGACGGTTTGCCTAAACTCATTGACTCTAGCAATGTCATTGATGTTCCCTCACTAAACGAAGGTAGCAAAAACACGTCTATCGCTGCTACATGATGTGTAGGCTTTTCGATGTAACCAGTTAAGATGACATTGTCGCTTAGTGCATGCTTTTGGATTAGTTCAATTATGGCTTCTTTTTCTTCTCCATCTCCAACCAACAATAATACAGAGTTGGGATAATATTTGCGGAAAGCGGCAAATGCTTCAACCATTAGTTTATGGTTTTTGATCGGATCCATTCTTGATACAGTGCCAAAAACCAAAAAATCAAGTGGTATGCCTAAAGTTCTTTTTAGTGATTCAACATTGCTTTTTGAGCTGCTAAGTGGCTTTATTCCGTTGTAGATAAGTTTTATTTTGTTCAGTGGGATGTTTTCAAAGGTTTTTAATGCTGCTTTGGTCGCTTGTGAAATGGCAGTAACATGTTTGGTCAGCTTAATTAGCAAAGGGTTTACGATTTTCCTTTTCCAGCTAGAGCTGTCAGGGTAGAAGCGGCCATGCTCGGTAAAAATAACTTTAGCGGAAAAACCTATGGTTGCCAGTGTTCCGTAAACCCAAGGTGTATATTGGTGGCAATGAACAATATTAATTTCATTGGTTTTAATATGCTGTCGAAGTTGTTTTATGAGTTCGAAGTCAAAACCAGGCTCACGATCAGCTACAGCTACGTCAATCAGCGATGTATTTTTTAGTTCTTCACCCCAAGGCCCAAGCGGACTCTCGATACAAAATATCGACATCGTAATATTTGGGTCGGAATTACCCTCGATGATATTTTTTATCACCATCTCTGTGCCGCCGATACGCATATCATAAGTAACGTGTAATACCTTCATTGGGTGCTCTCCAATTTAGGCATATACTGGTTAAACCATATTTGAAACATGAGTATGCTCCACAAAACGTTGCTATGATCTCGCTTACATGACTGGTGATCGTGCCAAAGCTTCATGACCTCACTTTTCTCTAGGTATTCAAAAACCCCATAATCTGAATTAACCAGAAATTTTTCTGAGAGTTGCTTCAATTCTCCTCTAAACCACTGAGCTAAAGGAACAGAAAAGCCCATTTTCTTTCTATGAAGAAGATTGGTTGGAATAAACGGAACCAGCGCTTCTTTCAGAATGCGTTTTTTAACCCCATCGCTAAACTTTTGCTCGGAAGGGATCGAAGCTGCAAATTCTGCAACCTGATAGTCGAGCAATGGTGCTCGTACCTCTAGGTGATTGGCCATGCTCATTCGGTCAACTTTTACCAAAATGCCACCAGTGAGGTAGGTTTTGATATCAGTATAAAGCAGTTTACTTAAATGGTCGGGGCCATCTGCCTTCTCATATTTCTCGAGGGTAATGCGGCTAGGGTGATAATCGCCGAGTGCGCGAGCTACATCGGGCTTTACAAGTTTGTTCCATGTTTCATCAGTCATCTGGCTGTTGGTGATATAAAAACCCATAGCCGGAGATTGGCTTAAGCTACTTAATAGTGACTTGCCTTTTTTAGCCACATTCAAAGGAATTGAACCTGCTAAAGTAGCCAACGGTGGGAACAGCTTCTCTCGTACTAACTTAGGAAGCTTAGCTCTTAACTTGTTTTCTACATAGTCGATGGCGTACTTTTCATAACCCGCAAACATTTCATCACCACCGTCGCCGGCTATAGCAACGGTAACTTCTTTACGTGCTAATTCAGATACAAAAAAAGTTGGTACCAGCGAAGGGTCGGCGAAAGGCTCATCGAAATATCTTACTATTTCTTCGAGTCGCTCAGCTACATTTTGGTGTACCGTAAATTCATGATGTTCAGTGTTGTATTTACTAGCAATTTCTTTCGCAAATTCTGCTTCGTTATATTTTTTATCGTCGAAACCGATTGTGCATGTTTTTACAGGTTTATCACTATTGCCTGCCATCAAGGCAACTACACCAGAGCTATCTACACCACCACTAAGAAATGCCCCTAATGGAACATCACTTATCATTCGCTGGCGTGTTGTTTGGTTGAGTAAAGACAGCAACTTTTCTTTGTTTTCTTCTAGTGAAGCATCTGAGGTATTGCTAAAACTTAAGTCCCAGTATTCATGCTGTGTAATACCATTTGAGGTTACTAGCATGTAATGGGCTGGTGGCAGTTTGTGTATATCTTTGAATATACTTTTGGGGTCGGGCACATATTGGTACGCAAAAAAGTCGTGAACGGCATCTAGTCTAATATCACGTGGAATATCTTCGAGCACCAATATTGCTTTAATTTCAGAACCGAATGCGAAGCGGCCGTTTTTACTAAAATAATACAAAGGCTTTTTGCCTAGACGATCCCTAGCAATAAATAGTGAGCGTTTCTGTTTATCCCATAGTGCAAAAGCGAACATTCCATTTAAGCGCTGTAAGCAATCAACGCCTTCTTTTTCATATAACGCAAGAATAACTTCGGTGTCTGAGTGGGAATTGAATTGCACGTCTTGTTTTTCTAGTTCTTCGCGCAGCTCAAGGAAGTTGTAAATTTCACCATTAAAAACAATGATGTAATTTCCACAGCTAGAAAACATCGGCTGATTTCCAGCCTCTGATAAATCAATAATACTTAGCCGTCTGTGGCACAGGCCCACATACTCGTCAAGATAAGTGCCGCCTGCATCAGGGCCTCTATGAAATATAGCATTGCCCATGTTTTCCAACGAGGCTTCGTTTCCCTCTAGGTGGTTAAATAAACTGAAACCTGCTATTCCACACACAATATTGATTCCCTATAAACTAATATGCGGTCTTATTTTTGAACCCAATGCCACGGTGAATTTTAACGGAAGCACACGCCACGTTTGCACTAACAATGACTTTATTTTTGCTTTAAAGCCATCTTCTGCAGCTTCATTATTTTGTTGAGCTGAGACTGACCGAGGATAGTCGTACCAATCTAAAAGATATGGTTGAGCACCCCATTGTTTTTTGAATTTAAACGTACCCTCGTTAAACGTACTGCGGCCAAAATCGAATTCTCGTATGCCACTGTCTGCACAATGCGCTAGAATATTCCAATATAGTTTCATATTGGGCGCTAGCTTGTTGAATTCGCGTAGTGTAGAGGCCCATGGTATTGATGCTTTTTCTCGGTTCTTCAATACAATACCAGCGCCAATTGGTATATCGTTATAATAAACCACATTTACAAAGCACGACGTTGCATAGCTGTTCGCGATATCTTCAAACCAAGACAGGCTGTGCGCCGGAGAGCCAAGGTCTCGCATATTCTTTGAGTAAACAGAATAAAAGTCGGAAATTAACTGTAAAGAGTTTCCTTCTTTTGAAGTAAGCCCGTTTTTGTCTGCTTTTTTTATTTGGCTACGTAGCTTAGATTTAAATGATTTAAGTAAAACGTCGCTCGATTCTGGCAACGCTAAGCGCATTTGTACTTTTTTCCCCAACAACGTAGTGGGGTCGCTAGCGACACCAATAAAGCAATCGCGCACTTCGATGTACTTGGCGCTTGGGTTAAGTGCACTTAATTGTGACACTAGGTACTGTGCTATTTCATCAGAATCAGCAATAGGGAAGCCTACATCACAGTAGGGGAGCGCACATAACCTTTCACCCAAAAACCAGGATTTTAATTTAATGGCGGGTGCCACACCTACAATGCTATTGTCTTCAACGCGTATCGCAACTAACCCCGCATACTGCATGTTGTAGACACTTTTTGTTGCGACTTGCCAGGCAGCATTGTGATAGGGAGTTGCTTGAGGATGATTTGAAACATAACGGTTCCAATCATCATAATTGCGCTCACTCAGCGGGAGTATTTGTAGCTTGCTATCTAGCTTTACTGGTATACCCATTGTTATATACTCAACTCAGCGTGTTGTGTTTGCTTGAGCCAGGTTGCCGCCTCGGAGATAGTACAAAATCTTACGTTTGCTTTAGTGTTTAAATATTTAATAACCTCTGACATGCGTTTACAAATGCGGCTATACGCATTATCCACTTGTAATAGTCCTGTTGCGCCGTCAAGCAAGCTAGAGCTATGCAAATACATATGAATTATTGGATATTGTTTTTCCAAACACATATCTACTAGCATTTTCATTGACTCGCTATCGGTTAACTCTGGGCTTAAATAAAGTTTGCGCAGTAATTTTGTATGCCATAGCAGCCCTACTGGCTTCACTATATTAAATGGAGGCTTGGCGAGTAAAGAATGAATGTTGTCTGCGCGCTTGAAGTGTGAGCGGTTAAACCCTGCTGTCACAGGTAGTTCCATTATATTACGCTGAGCTCCTTCTAAGTCTGCATCATCAAAACTGGGCCAGTAAGGTGAACTGTCTCTGGCTTTACAGCTAAAAAAGCGGTTTTCGTAAAATGGATAAACACTACTGTCTACGCTAAAGCCGCGCTCTGCAAGTAGTGCTAATGTAGAGCCGTTAATACCCCAACGACCGCTCCTGAACGATACCGGTGTTGGGCCAATATTTGTAATGAGGCGCTCAACTAAGCTATCTAGTTTTTGTTTAACTTGATCTCTTGGCAAGTTTACTACATGAGACTTTACTTCGTCTGTTTTGCCAAAGAAAGGCGGGTTGCACCATGGGTGAAGGTGCGCACCAATTTCAATATTGCGCTGCGACGCAAACTGGCGTAATACATCACTGCTAAATGAATCGTCGGCAACAGCATAATCGACAAAATAAGTGGGTTTGATATTCAGTGACTCGCAAAACGTCTGAAATGCAGGTAGCTTTTCGATGTTTTTGACTGAGCAGTCGGATTCAGGGAAGTCATTGCTCCACTCCCATTCCTCTTCGGTATCAATACTCAGTACGAATAAAACGTCTTGCTTGTCCATTGCTTATCCGTTCAGCGTTTTGTTAAACAGAGCGTAGTATTCGCCTGCCATACGCTTTGCTGAAAAATTGTCTTCCACATATTTGCGTGCTGCCTCAGCCAGTTGTTGGGCATAGCTTTTATCATCGAGTAGCTTAATCCAGTCCTGTTGAATTTGCTGAATATCATGAAGTGGGGCGAGTAAACCTGTTTTCCCGTGAGATATCAGTTGGTCAATACCTGATATATTGTATGCGGAAACGGGGATTTCCATTGCACATGCTTCCATTAAGCAGCGAGGAATTCCTTCTAGGGTTGATGTCATTACAAACAAATCAAAGTCTTTAAGCAATTCGAGTCTATCGTCACGAAAGCCTAAAAATTGGATTGCTTTCTGGCTGGGTAGGGTAGCGCTATACGTTTCAAGTTCTTGCCTGCTTTCACCATCGCCTAACAGGACTAACTCAATATCCTGTCTGTGCATATAAAGTGAATTAAAACAATCCAATATAGCTCTGATATTTTTGCGACTGATCATTTGACCTACAAAACCAATACGTTTTGTTGCGCCTTTCACCTTTCGTTTTTTAGTTTGTCTTACCAGTTCGACTTCTGATAGATCGACACCATTTTGGATGTATTCAAGCTTTGGTGGTTTTATGCCGAACTTTTTTACATCTTCCATAAGTTGTTTAGATAACGGGACTACTTTATCTGCTAGCCTCATAGATTGGCAGCCAAGCCAGATAAACGTTCTTAATTTTATATCTGCGGCATTTTCGAAACCGTGAGGCGTTACTACGCAGGGAATACCCGCTTTACGCGCTGCTAACACTCCCAAAATATCTGACTTGTAACCGTGGGTATGAATTACATCAATATTGTTATCTTTAATAAGCGTTGCGAGTTTTTTTATCGCGCTGAAATCGAATTTATTTCGCATTTCAATATAATGTGTTTTACCGAAAACTGAAAATTGCTTTACCAGTTCTAGATCTTCGGTTTCTGGTTCCAGCGTGACTACCAAGTGGCTTTCTACATCAGCGGGCATGTGCTTTGTGAGCGCTAAGATCCATCTTTCGGCTCCGTAGAAGCCAGTTGAGCATATAAACTGTAGTACTTTCATTTGTAATTATCTGTGTGTAGGTGTACCAAGCGCACCTTTTATCCCTAATAAAGTGCCAAAAACCCTTGCAGGGAAATACAAGCAATAAAACAACAGACAATAACCTATATTAACGCTACTTCCTGTGAGTTTTTTTAATCTACCTGTATACACGATTAACGGTACAAGTGTTACGACACTTGCCATAATAACTAAACTTGTCTGTGAGTACAGTAGCGATATCAATAAAAACAGAAATCCGAATGTTACCGCAAAGGGAACAATGAAGCTGGGTAGCTCTCTTAGAGGAATGCTTCTACCACTTATCGATGCCAAATTTGACTGGCCCCGCCATATTTCCTTTTTAAACATGGGGGCAAATGCTTTATCCTCTCCCAGATGAACATAACTGGTTGCTGATGAGCATACGAGAGAGCCGATTTGAGAAACCTGATGTGCAAAGTAATAGTCCTCACAAGTAGACAGGTGCTCCGGGAAACCTCCTACGTCCATAAATACTGACCTTGCGAGAAACAAATTGCTTCCTGGCAAAAAAGTAACCTCCTGGTCTAGTTCAGTGTTGCTCAGAGCAGTTCTAATTTTTTCTAAAGGGGGGGCTGAATCGGAGCATGCTTGCATTGCACTGCAAAGTACAATGTCTTTGTTCTGTTGCAGAAGGTTGATCATAGTCTCTGTCCATCTGGGTTCAAGTTCAACATCGGCATCTAAAAATGCAAGGTACTTACCTTTTGCTGTGAATGCGCCTTTGTTCCGAGAGTGAGCGATTGTGTTTTCAACGTCATTGAGAATGAGCGTTAATGGTATTTCGCTTTTTAGTTCATTGAGAGACAAAGAGAAAGTTTCGTTTTGACTTACTACGATTACCTCATACTCTTCTTCAGATAGCGTTTGCATACTCACGCTTTGTAGTGTTTGTATTAGCATTTCCTCTCGTCCTTTGTGAGGAATAATGAAACTCACTTGAATCGTCACGGCTGTCCTATCCATTTTTGAAGTTGTGGGAAACGTTTAGCCAGTTGGCTTCTTTCTTTGCTGATTGAGAAGTTCTTGATTGTATAAAATAACAATGCAGTAAACGCGCTTTTCCTGTGCTCTTTCATGTTGAACTTTACCTGCTCCATTGGCTGAGGAAGCTCTGAATAAACGTCGTAATGGGCATTTTGCATCATTAGACATAGTACTCGTGTAGAATCTGTCTCAGTACTTAGTGACAGTCTTTCGTGAATTCCTTTTGTGAGAGTACTCAACTTGTTATCTATATCTTCACTGCAATTCAAATACGCTTTTGCAAAACTCAATATGCAGAGTTTGCGTAAATCTTGACCCGTCCATGTATCGTTTGGAAACTCGAGTATATCTGGTTTTTCTAGATAAACGTATTCATTATCTATCATCCATTTGGCATAGTGGCATAGTGATTGTACCGCATAGCTGTAGTCAAAATCGCTTTCCAAACGCTGTTCTTTGATATAGATAAAACGGCACAACGCTTGTAAGAAAACCGTGTAAAACCAGGTCAGCTCAACATTTTGCAAATCTCTTTGAGTGATATCGTCTTCAGGCGATACAGTGTTAGCTATTATTGTTGCGCATTTGGCTAGATCCTCAGTGTTGCCCTGTAGGTCGAATCGATCCATCAAAGCTTGTAAATAGTTAGCTGTGCCTCTGTCTAAAGGATAGGCGCCCGTAAGTGCATTTTTGAGGCCTATGTTTCCAGCATTCTTGAGCGCAAGCAAAGTACCAATAACTGTGCCGTCGCCTTCGTAGTAAAGCTCTATCCAATTGCAGATAGACAGCATAGCTGATTTTGATACTTCACTACCTGTTAAGTAATAGTGAAGCAAAAGTCCGTTGGTGTAGCAGTGTTGTCCGCCGGGTCCACCGCCACCAGCGTGATCTTGGTATACATCGTTTGGCTGTAATGATGAATAGGTTCTGTGTGTAGCTGTGTATGCTTGAACATAGTGATCAGTGTGCCAAAACAAGCCGCCAGAGTATTCTGGTTTATCTAATGAAGTATGATAAACATCAATATTAGCGACGTGCTTTGCTAGGTCATCGGCAAGCCTTTTCCATTTTATGTTTCCACTGCAAAGCCACTGGCAGAGCATTCCAGAAATAGGGTCGTACTGATTATTGTAGTGCGACACAAAACTCTCTCCGTGTGGAATGTTTCCCCGCTCGTGGTCGGCGTATAGTTCGCCGTAATTACGCCACCCATAAACATCTGCACGCTTTCTTTTTTCAAAAAAACTGTTGTTACCATCAATGGCTTTTCTTATTAATGAATAAAACGGATTATTATCTCGAGGTGTAGAGAATAATGGAAAAAATTGATGAGAACTTGTCAAAGGTTGCGTTATCTCAACATCGAATTTCAAAATTGATTCGTAGCCAATTGAAAACTGTCTAGTAAGCTGTTCTCCTGGCTGTAATTCCTGCTTGGGCGCTAATGCAGAACCAAGCAAACTGTATTTCGCGGTTTTGCCTTCTACAATTAGTGATGACGGAAAATGTTGCCAAAAGTCAGCCACTTCTATCACCAAATCATTCTTGGCTTCTGCTTTGCAGATTAACATTGGTTGAATAGTACACCCTTTCAATAAGCATTTGTCGTTGGCAAGTGCTTCAAACCCCTTAAAAGGCAATGTAACGTCGTTGGAGTGATCAACGTGGATTCTGTTTTTCCATTGCTCACCGCCACTGGAAGCTTGAAAAATGGTTGTAGGGTGTTGTGCCCCTTCCAGTTCTGAAGCGCAGATCGTTGCTTCGCCCTTTATCAACTGAATTGTTAAGCCTAATTCAGATACCGCTATCGAATTCGGGTCGCCCAAGTCCCATGTACCGTTGGGATGCTCTGCAGCTGAGGGGTTGGTTACCGTTAAAGTACACAGCACGGTACCAGAGCTAAGAAATATGTGAAGCTCTTGAAATATAGTTATCTTTTGGTTTTCGTTCACAACGTCAAATAATTGAGATGTTTTTACTGCCTCATGAGAAAGCCCATTTGATAAGTACTCATACTCTTTATGTTTTAAACCAGCTTGGTCAATTGCTTGGCCATTAAAATGCATTGATATATTTGCGCGCTGAGGAAGTTCTATCTTAGCTGGCTGTTGAAGAGATACTCGACAAACAGGCTCTAGGCTTGTCTTAACTGTTAATATGTTAGAAGACTCTGAAACGACTAGTTCTTCTTCGCGTACATCAGGCTTAACAGGGCGCACACAAAATGTTGCCGAACCGTTCGCTTGAAGGTGAACTATTCCCGCTACAAGAAGCCATTTTACTGAGCCATCCTCCCAAAGCTTCTCTACCGAAATATACACATCTGAGAGTTGCTGTTGATCGTCAAAAACAGTAAGGATCTCCTTAGTAGTGAAAAAACCTTTCTTAACCGGAAAACCTTGTTTAAACGACCCTAAGCCAGAACAAGCTGACGTATTAGTTATCTTGAATGGCAGTGAATTCATGTCTTCGTTTTTTGTTTAATTTTTAAAAATAAATGTTTTAGGCTGCGGAGCAAATGAATAATCGTACCACGCAAATTGCGTTTGGTAAGTCGTAGTGTTTCGATGGAGTAAATATCAGTAGCAAGAGACGACTTGTATTGTGAATAACCGGCGAGAAAGTCATATTCTTTTTTACCTGCATCTCGGTAATATTCAATCATTAGGCTATGCAAGATGTAACCAGGTTTAATCTTCTTGTCAGCGATTTCGTAGTTGATCCCTGAACAATAAAAGCCTACTTTATCGTCTGCAATTAAGTTAAGACTGATCCCTACAAGTGTCTCTCCTGAAAATACGGCTACTAATTCGGCATTGTGTGAAAACTCATTTAGCAAATTTAATAAATGTGAATTAAACGAAGGATTCTGAAAGCCGCTGCCGAACTCAGAACTCGCCCACTTTTTTTTATGCATCGCTGATAGTTCTGAGAAGAATTTTTCTTTATCTGATGATGTGTTCGCTTTGGAAACAGACAATTTTCCATACTTAATCTCAACGGCTTTTATTGCTCGCTTAACTTGATAACGTGTGTTTTTAGAAAGAAATTTGATTGTTTCGTTGATCGAGAGTAAATCAACTTTTGCACCAAAATGAGTGTCAGATTCTATCCTCCAAAACTTCGTTGCAGCACGAATCCATAGAGAACTATGCTTTGACATTGATACGACGAGTTCATCAATATCGAAAGTGCTGGCTAAGTTTAAAAGTGAACAAATGCACTCTTGTTCTATTGCAGGGTCACAATATATGCGGTTGTACTCTATCCAAACTTGATCGTATGTTTGAATACCAGTTTGATTAACTAACCCTTTATTCCAGCTAAATAAACTCATTTTTGATTCCATAAAGCCTAAGAATACCAACCCTACGACTTGCGAGTTCGAAGAGAAAACGACTAGAGGTGGTAGGGTGTCCATAGACTTGAACCATGAAGTTAGCCAAGGAATAGTGCAAAAAAAATCATTGGACTGTGCTGGGTTTGCAATTTCCGCAAGCAACCCAAAAAAATTATCAGCAGAGTAGGCCTTAAGTAGCTTGGCCTGAATCATCATTTAAAGTTCCATTGTTCATTATCTTTATTCGCTTTAATGAGAATAAACGAATGGAAATATAAGTCCACATAACTTTATTCTTAGACCTCCCCCCGTCACTGTTCAAAAACACCTAACAACAAACAGCTAAAGCAAAAAAAAGCGAGATTAAGCTAAAAAGTAAATTTCACAGTGTGTAAACATAATATTGATAAGCATCGGCAATGTTGTAACATTGTTCGAGGTTTGCTGTATAAGTACTTATTTAGCGAGCTCAGTATTAATTAGGGAATTTTTATGTCTATTAAAATAAAAATGTTTGTGCCATTGGCGGCATGTCTCGTTCTAGGATGTACGAAGTCAACACCTGAGACTCATTTAGCGAACGCTGAAAAAGCGCTAGATGAAGGGCAGCTTCAAGTCGCAGTTATTGAGCTCAAAAGTGCACTAGAGCTGAAAACAACTGATAATCAGGTTCGTTTTAAATTGGCGCAGGCACTTTTTGAGAGTGGAGACTTGGCAGGAGCAGAGAAAGAACTGCGCCGCTTAGTCGGCACTGAAATAGACCAATATGAAGTTCAAGGCACCCTGGGGTTTGCTCTTTACTATCAAGCGAAATTTGAAGACGTTATGTTACTAACGGACGAACTGGGTGAAACAACGCAAGTTCCACTTAAGGTAGCAGAGTTTATCTCAACGTTAAAAGCAGGCTTGCCAGCAGAGCTTTTAAGTAGGAGATTGCAAAGACAAGCTCAAGGAGACGAACTTGTACTAGCTGAGATTCTTGAACAGATTAGGCAGTATCAAGTTTCCAAACCTTTGGCAGCGCTCGAAAACTTATCACTACCTAGTTTTTACAACGTATTTTTGTCTCAAACAAAAGCGCAGTTAATGGCAAAAACTGGAGATGTTGAAAATGCTGCAAGCATAGTTCAAGAGCTCACCAATAAATGGCCTTCTGTTGGGTTACTAGCTGTCAACAATATCGAATTCCTTATCGCAAAAGACGAATTGGAGAAGGCCGAAAATTCACTTCAGCCGTGGCTAGAGAATAACAGGCGTAGTCCTATTTTTGATCTCCTAATGGCTAAGGTACAAGCGAGGCTGGGGAATTTTGATGAAGGGCTGTTATCGGCAGAAAATGCGCTTCATTCTGGGCTTAAAACGTTCGATGCATATCTATTAGCTGGCTTGGCTGCAAGCGAGCTCAGTAAATGGGAGGCTGCATACAATCACCTAACCAAAGCATATAGTGCTCGACCTGACAATAGAACGGCAAGCCGATTGTTAGCGAGAACGTATTTAGAGCTTGGCTACCATGATGAGGCTGTAAAATTATTACAGGCGAATGATATAAACGACACAAGCGACTTAAATTTTGTAGTTGGCGCTAGTGCATTTTTAGATGGCTCTGGGCAACAAGAAAAGGCATTGCAACTGATCTCATCCTCACTTCAAGAAACACCAAAAGCTGATGCATTGTTAATTCAACAACTGGCTTTGCAGCTAGATAATAACGATCCTGATGCAGATATAACGCTAAAGCAATTGGAGGCATCTAACGCCGACCCTACAGCAATCGCCTACTTTAAAGTTCAAAACGCAATTGGCAAAGAAGATTATGATAATGCATTGGCTATTGCTGAAGGTTTTAAGTCGACAGATTCCACCCAAAGCTACTTACTAAGCGCTATCGTTGAGCTAGCGAAAAGCAACTACAATTCTGCTTCTCGACTTGCTGATCAGGTACTGCAAGAAGACCTTCAAAATACTGCCGCGATGCAAATTGCAATGCAAGCTGAATATCAGTTAGCTAACTTTGCCAAAGCGGTAGACCATGCAACTCAGTTAGTGGAGCTTAACCAAACATCTTCGGCTGTGGATAATTTGGTATATTTACTAGATGAAAGTCCTGAACATGATGTAATTGCAACACTTGAAAGACTCTCGACAGTTCAAGCATCTCCTCTTCTTTATCATTTAGGACTTTTAAAAGCGCACGCTATGCAATTTGCCTATATGAAAGCAGTTCAAATAGGCGAGCGTAAGCCTGAAGTTGTAAACCTACTGCCGACCTTGGTTTGGGTTAATTTGTTAATTGGCGCAAACAAACAAAATGATGCGGAAAAAGCAATACGAGATTGGATATATAACGAACCCAATAATATAGAGGCTAGATTAGTTGCTATTAATTTTTATCAAACGCGGCAAGAAATAGAGAAAGCTAAGGAGGTTGTGCTGTCATCTGAGAAATTATTTCCTGATGAAAGCCGATTCAAAGTAGCGCATTTTGAGCTGTTACTACGAAGTGGTAATACTGAGCAAGCTAAGGCTAAGCTCAATACATTACGAAACGCAGAATTACCCCTTTGGCATTTAGCCTACTATAAAGGACAGTTAGCATTGATAGAAAGAGATTATGTTTTAGCAGAAAAGGAAATGTTGACAGCGTATCAAGAGGCGAAAAGCTTTGGTGTAGCGGTGATAGTCGCCCGTATAAAGTCTGCTCGTAATAATGCACTTGATGGTGTTAAAATCTTGAATGACGCACTAGCAAATACGCCTGTACTTAACGAGCGACCGTATCACATCACAGCTGAATACGCGCTTGCAAGTGGTTATTACATGTCTGCAGTTGATATTTACAACGACTTGTTATCTCGCTGGCCTGATTCTGCGATTGCATACAATAACAAAGCGAATGCTCTAATAAAGGCAAAAGAATGGGAGTTGGCACTTGAAGCTGCACAGCATGCAATCGCCCTGGAAAGAACTAGTTCGCACTTAGACACTTATGGGTGGATACTGCTTAACTTAAAGCAATTTGAAAATTCACTTATAGCCTTAGAAGAGGCCTACAACCTTAATTCGTCTTCTGAAGAAGTCGCCCTTCATCTTGCTATAACTTATCAAGAATTAGGGCAGCAGGATAAAGCTAAAGCACTAAAAACACGTTTTCTCAATTCCAAATCTAAATTTTTTCAGGCATGGGAGCGCATCTTCAGTTAGTCAGAAAATTTTACACTTAAAAGGCGTTGTTAAAAGTGATTTGTTTAAGTTGTTGTTTTTAAAGTGTAAAGAGAATTGGCATGGATGGTGCTACAGGTACTGGGAAACAGAAAACCTCTATTTGAAGGAAATTGACAATGGCTTTGAATTCACGAATTTGGAAAAGCGCTAAAAGCGCTCTTGCTGTAGCTGCTCTTGCTTTATCATGTAACTCAAGCGCTGAAGTAGTTTCTGCCGGTGGTATCGAATGGGACACGTTTCTTCAGAATGGTAACGAAGCCATGTCTGCAGGTATTGAGTTCCAACAATGGTTTACTAGCACTCCGACAAGCGGAGAGTATTTGGGGCTTGGCTCGGCAAACGATCCGGTACAGCCAGCCGTTGGTGCTGAGCTAGTTGGTGTTGGTTTGTTTAATGGCTTCTCATTAGGACGTAACCTTTTAGACCCTGATTTTTGCGCTACAGGAACAAGTGCTAATTGTGAGCTTACATTTGCTTTTGGCGGACTTATCGCAACCAGTCTTACATCATTCGACTTTTCTAATGCTTGGCTAAATGTGTATTTTGATGATACACCTGATTTCTTCAGAGGTGTTTCTGCCGTGGATGCATCAAGTCGTTATTTTGAAGCTCAAAATGGACAACTTTGGGCATCGTTCAAGTGGGATGATATTTTCTTTCTTGCTGGTGGTGACCTTAACGGTGGTGTGACTAGTGCTTCTCTCTCTGTCACGGGCAGCGATCTACCAGGCGTTGTTGATGCATTAGATTACGGTCAAGGCCAACCTGATTTTGATTTACTATCTCAAGCGTTGTTTTTTCCTGGAAATGTGCGCTCAACAGGAGGCTCGGGCGCAATTCAAAGTGTTTCTGCCCCATCAACCGTTGCATTCTTTGGTTTGACGTTAATAGGGTTAGGTTTAGCTTCTCGTAAAAAATTTAGATAAGTTATTGCCCTTAGAGAGCCGAGGCTAATGCTTCGGCTTTTTGTTTCAGTTGTTCCATCGAGAGTGCGAAGGTTTTTCGTGAAATTTCCTAGTAAGAAACGAATAAGCCAAACTCGTGTCGAAATATATGAACATCAGTGAACCTTCTAAGTTTTACAAAGAGCAATTAGACAAAGGCTATTTGTTTTACTAATAGAGAGGTGTTGTTGAGTACGATATGAGATGTGATATCACGTCCTCTGTCTTCGCAAATTCAAAAAGTCGTGCATTCAAGCACTAAATCTTATCAACAATGGACAACCGGCTTCATATTTTTACCAGCCCGAAGCGGGCGAACTGTCAGCGTCTGATGACATATGCTTATTCAAGGAAGATTGTAGGCTATCAAGCTGACGCTTATTTGCGCACCTATGTGGCGACGCAAACACTCTTTTGAACTTTTTAGTAAAATGCTTATATGAAGAGTTCTTAGGTCGTTATAACGTACGTAATATTGCTAAGATGAGAATCAAAAAATTTATAGAAAGCACTGTGTGCTATTCTCACAGACAGATCTTTACCACTATCTAATGAAAAAGTTATTGTAATCGGTTGAATGGTCTTCACTAAAAATGAGTGTCTGCTCTTTTTACCAAAATGCTTAACAGAAAGCTGAGATTAAACTGGCTAATATGTGGGTTTACCTCTCTCCCTTGATTTATCTAACCAAAAACATAATTTTAGCGACTGTTTAAATTTTGAGATTTATACAATTAGCCTTCCCTTTACGCAAAGACAAAATACCACCTTATGCAAAGGGAAGGCTAAGTGAAAACCTTACTACTTTTGCTCAGAAATGCTTTGTTTAATATCAATGAGCATTTTAAGAAAACTTGGAGAAAGTTTGGTTTTGAGTAACTCTTGATTAATATAATAGGGAGCGCGCTTGCCATGATAATCTACAACGGGGCCAATCTGTTGAAATTTAATCCCTACAAACCCCATACTTCTGGCCAGCCTAGGTTCCATCATGACGTAGGCATGTCTAATTTCTTCTTCTAATGCCAATGCCGCCGCTGCAAAGTAAAGTCCAACAGCAATGAAAGGGAAGCAGCGCAATTCAGTTTCAGAATAGGTGCTTTTATTAATAGTACCTACAGCAGCACCTTGGTAATTATCCATTTGACGACGTCTGAATTGTTTAGGTACAGCCAATCGAGATACTTCACAAATATCTTTTCGCGCAAAACTAGACGGATTCAAGCGGTCGTCTGTAATAGAATTTAAACAATACTTTTCAATTGGTAGCTGTTGATGGCTTTCAGTTGGGCGAACTATTCGGACAGTGCCTGCAAATGTTGAAGAGCGGCTGTGCTTGATCAGGCAGTGAACAGAGAACTTGTCAAAGTCATCCAACTCCATCCCACTCTCTTTCACTGGTTCAAAGCCAAGTTCTTCGCAGTAAACGCCGTGGCGTATCTTGTAGACCTCCTCTCTTAATGAGTCTGAGTTTGCAATAACGGGAGCTAGATAAGAAGAAAAATGAGAAGAAATGTAATTCGCTTCTTTTAGTTTTCCGTATCCAGATAATAGCTTGCCCAGAGCATTATTTTTACCGACAAGCTTAGTGACAACATCTAAAATCTTTGCGCTTTTTAAATTTGGCATAATATGCACGCACTGTAAAATATAAAGAAGAGTGTAGCAAAAAAGACAGTGATTTAAACCGTTTTGTCTTAAACATTAGTTCAATAGAGGTAGTAGAGGATTTAAGTAAAGTGCTGTTTTAACAGTGCTAAATATTCGTAAAACGCAGCGCGGGATGCTATTAATGCAGAAAGAGAGGGCATTGAAAGGTAGGGGGTTAATTCCCCTGCGCTATGATAATCGACAGGATAGAAAGCGGCTTTTTTTGTGAACACCTGTAATTCGTTGGACACCCTTAATACATGTGTTGCGGAAGTCACTACTAACAAGCTTTTATTTGTAATAAATTGGCTAGCTGAGATTATCTCTTCATGGGTAGTTGTGCCTTTATCCGTTGTGATAATCTTATCTTCCGGGACACCCAGTGACACTAAAAAAGCTTTGGCTTTTTGACTGTAGCTAGTCTTTCTATTCTCTAAAAAATGACCGCCGCTTACTATTACCGTACTTTTAGTCTGTTCATATAGCTTTGCAGTTTGTACAAGCCTTTGTAGCGAACAGTTTGACCACCTACTAATTTCTGGAATATATCCTTCAGTATTGTAATAACACGCTAGCACTAAAATATAGTCTTGTGCTTTATGAGCACTGTATTGGAGTTTTTTTACTTTTTGTCCCCGTTCAAGCGGGTAAAGCAGCAAGTCAGCGGTATAAGGTTGCGACCAAGTTAAAAGCCATATTAATGAAGCGTAAACAAGTTTGGATGCTAATTTATTGCTTCTAAGGATAAATTTGGCCAACGCGGCCATGAATACAAGAAAAAGGCTTGTCTGCAACGGGGAAATTAATTCAATTACAAGTGCTTTAAACACGTTGTGGCCTGAGTTGAGAAGGTTATACTTAAACATTAAGTAGTTTAATTCATGAATTCAACTATCTAGATACTTCGATGGGAGAGTTGGTAAATATCTAGGTCAAAAATCGATAGGTAAACGTCTATCAATTCTCTGCAGTTTTGCTATGATTAATTGAGCATTTGTTGAGTAATGTACATTAGTTTAAATGTGTAATACTTCAAAATGTGTCCTATTTTTTTACATACCAAGTAAATAGCGATTTTATGACTATGAAATGCAAGGGTATTTTTATTGGTTTGTTTCTTGCTTGCTTGTCTGTTATATCTACGTATGTGTCGCTACAGTAATTCAAATTCGAGGGTAAAATGAGCCAAAAACTCACTAACAATGATAGTTCAGCGAAGACAACAAATTCACGGAGAAATTTCATTGTAAAAACCGTGGTGGGTTCTGCTGCTCTGTCGGTTCCAGGCAAGTCTGTTTGGGGCGCATGTTCAGTGTCGGGGGCTATGTCTGGCAACGTTTCTCGAATGAACGAATTGCATAAATGCGAAGCCCCGACGATTAGTGGTGGTCGATCACCGGGCTCATGGAAAGACGCGTTAGATGGTTCTATGAATGGGCAGAGATTAAAAGATATGTTTACTGCGCTTCAGAAAGTAGATTACCCTGCGATGCCAGCCGCTGAACCTGGTTCTATTCTTTGGGTGGCCTATGAAAGCCACCTTGAGTCGGTCATCAAATCAAACTCGATGAAAATCGATAAACGCGTACTCGATGATGGCGTTTCCTATGTAGATGGAGGTGTTCCCCTGTTTGACGCCTTAGAGCCTGGTGGTATGGATTACAACTTGGCGGCGGTTTGGCTTAATACGTATTTTGGCTTTTATCCGTCAGTTGTTCACCACAGTGCTAGTGCGTCAGATCGAATTCAAAAAGCAAATGAGCTTGTAAATAACATCGCGATTTATTTGTTCAGTGAGTTTCGTATCGCGCTGGCTTCACCAGAGAGCCTTGGTGGAACCCAAACGGTTAGCTTTAGTTATAATTTTGAAAGTGGTTCATCTAGCGAGTACACATTATCCCAACCTGAACACGACGAGTACAACCGTACCACGCCATTCGGCTTGACCGAAGATAATGCGTTAGGTGAGGCTCCTGGCAACGGCAACGGCAACGGCAACGGCAACGGCAACGGCAACGGCAACGGCAACGGTAACGGTAACGGCAGGGGTAACCGAAAATAGGCTGATAGCGCATCGTAGGATCAGCCTTATTTGTTATGTTCAAGTTCAGCAGATCAGTCAAGGTTAGGCTTTTGAGGTCTAGCAACTATCTCCTTGTCTTCGATACGCGCTCAGGGGACACCATGGCCTTTGAATATAATGATGCTGCCATGGCAGAAAAGCTGTTGGAAGAGTCTCATGAACAGGCGTTTTTTGAATCGGCACTGAATTTTAAAACGCTAAGTTTTAAAAAGGCATCCGACCTCAATATTATTGAAAGAGTTTGAAGTTTTTATATATTAATACAGGGCCTTACATATTCAGACTGTACAACGAGTGTGCGGCAGTAAGCCATTCAGTGCGTCAGATGTATTGTCATACGAGCACAGAGATGGAACGCTATGATTTTGATATTGCGGTCAAGCCTCCTAATTTACTAAGAAAGTTCATCTCTCCACAGATAAGTTTCTATTGCGATAAACAAACGCCGTTTTTTCCTCTCCCTCGTAGTCAAAGTTACCCAATGCTCGAATGGGGCATGAATTGGTGTATTGCTGCTCATGAATATTCAAGGCTTGTAATTCATTCGGCAGTACTGGTTAAAAATGGGAAAGCGATCTTATTCCCTGCATTGCCCGGTTCAGGAAAAAGTACGTTAAGCGCCTTATTGTCGGAAATGGGATGGACAGTTTTTTCTGATGAGATGGCGATAATTGAACTTGAAAACCTTCATGTTAAACCAATCAATAGACCTGTTTGTTTGAAAAATGATGCTATCGATATTGTAAAATCAAGTTTTAGTGATAGCGTTTTCACAGAGAAGTTTTACGACACCCAAAAAGGGACGGTTGCGCATAAGCGTGTGCATACGCCCTCATCTTTTAAGTTTCTCAAAGATACGCCCATAGGTGCAGTGGTGTTTCCTAAATACGTTGGCGGCAAGGCAACCACCTTACAGGAAGTCGCTTCAGCTGAAGGCACACTTCAGATAATAAGAAATGCTTTTAATTACCATGTTTTGGCCGAAAAAGGGTTTGAAGCATTAGCCGACCTTGCTGATAAGGTTAAATTTTTTTCTATGGATTACTCTGATATCAATAGCGCAGAAGCGGCGTTAACGGAGTTGCTTCTGTGAATGCCTTTGCTAAAGCAAGATACTTTCTCAAAATATTCAATGATGTAACTTTGGTGTCATCGCTATCACCGAAAACCCTGTCTGAACTGTTTGTTTTTCTTCGCGC
>JACLAD010008942.1_pt1 | contig 35817 bp, 23 predicted proteins | sample 8027901 | NCBI WGS metagenome assembly JACLAD01 (sample SAMN15725071, study PRJNA655200) | protist metagenome | isolation source: fluorescence activated cell sorting (FACS) single amplified genomes of... | place: Spain: Blaines Bay Microbial Observatory, Mediterranean Sea | collected 2016-07-05 | reverse complement strand
TTCCCACAAAGACATCTCTGATAACAGCAAGACAGCCATACTCTATCGGATGGGCCAAAAAAAAATTCTGAACGCAGTTATCAATCACGCTAAATTAGCGAAGGCTGCAAAAGATGAGCGTCCAAAAAGTTTTTCTTTCTATTTAAAACACGGTGCATCAAAAAGTGAGCTCTAGCCAGGAACTTTTTCAATATCATGTCGCCGAGCTTGTGATGAGCCCGTACATGTAATGCTCCAATAAAACGTTTTACGAAAGTACCTACAGATATGGTATACATAATATGTGTCATCAATCTTACAAAGAACTAATAAAATTTCAACTTTGTAAGATCTGGTAGTTTCAGATAGTTCGTTTTGAACGTATGTTGCCTAATCACTGTAAGGTTACGTGCAAACAACAGTTGTCATCTGCAACAAATCTAGCCCGCGCTAAGATTTTACGTCCCACTTTTTAAACAATGTCCCACGTTCTGACGTGGACAATGTTTTATATTCGAATATGAAAAATTGCTATGACTTTGTTTTTGTTTTTTTTAGTAGACCCGACCCGCCGCGTCCTTTTTCCTTTTATTTTTTTGGATTGGCATCTTTACTAAAAATGTAGATCCAGTGTACAGTGTACTGTTCTGTAAAATATATTTGTGAAAAGACTATAATTATTGAAACACACTTACATTGTGTTTGTGTTTACAATAGAATAATACAATCTAACCTTCTCATTCTTTATAATTGCCATCATTTTAGTTATTGAGTGTTTCATCGCCATCATCCCATACGTCTTTCGGGATCAGAGGAATATACCGCAAATCATTTGTACTGTCTAAAATTCTTAGGGTATGCTTTTTATTTTTCACCATGAAAGCTGGATGATATTCATGACCGTTCAAAGCTTCAACAGGCTCTAATTTGTAAGAATTCATTCTCCTACCATTGTGATATAGTGTGAGCCATCCTTTCAAAATTAAGCAGCCGATGACATCATGAGGTTTGATGCCGTTCCTATCATTGTAATATGTCCAATCTGATCTACCGTTATGTTTTACCTGAAAGAATGTAAATATGCCTGTGCCTGTGCGACTGTGCTGGGGATCGCCAATGCATCCATCGTTTACCAAGCTTTCTTGTGGGGAAACGCCACACATTGCACCGCAACCCCACATATAGTCAGCTTCCACCCACTCGATCTCCCAATAGTCTAGCTGTCTGTTGATCTCCCTTTCTGCAATGAAGGTTCGTTCGCCATATTTACATGACGTGATTAAATGTCCATTTTCTTCAATATCACAATCTGGCGTCTTCGAGGAAAGTTTGACGGGTTTTAAATTGTGTATCCAGGCCACTTCTTTCAGTTGGTTGTCACATTTTGCCAACTCTAACGCATCCCCATTCTCTCTAGCTTTTTTCTGCCTATCTTTTATATCTGCAAGACTTTTTTTTCTTAAAATACTCGATCCTTCTACAAATGTACCACCATTCATGCTGACGCCGGACCCCATGATATGTACTAAAATATCAAATCAAGAAAAGGCAAAGTCTGTGATATTTGCCAGTTGAGAGTCAAGCTAAAAGTGATCGTTCTCAACAGTCAAGTTCAGGTTTTAACAGATATGCGCGCGTATCTGTTTCATAATTCTATCGCAAGAATGTGAAGCATACATAACAATACTTCCATACGAAGATAGGCATACACACATGCGTTTGCGCATTTCGTGGGCGTGGCCCCCGTTAGCAAGTGAAGGGGCCGCCGGGGTAGTCTATCTCATCTTCGTCTGCCTCTTGCACTCAAGTTCTTGCTTGGGAGGTTGGTTCTGCGTTCCCGGCGCAATTCACTTCATCTTCGAAGCTTCATTTGATATCATTCAATTCTATGGAAGTGAAGTAACGGATATTCCAGGCGGTGCAAAGTGATTTTTGAAGTGGTCATCGTCCCATGCATTGAAGTATCTATATGACCATCACCACGTAATGTTACCACGAACATGTAACCTGTCAGAGTGAACATCGTGATCTCAGTCCTACAGCCTATCAGCCTATCAGCGCATCAGCGTGCACAAATCACTGCTCAGCTCAGCGTTCCAACCCAAAACAAAGGCAAAAGTTCGCTTCATCGACCATCTTCGACCGGCCTCTTTACCTCACTCGATAATTCTATTTTTTCTTTCTATTTTTTTCTTTCTTTTCTTTTTTACTTTTTTCTACTATTTTTTTCTATCGATAAGACCCATCGAAAGCTGACCATCATACATATGTTTTTTTTTCTATTTTTTTCTTACTATATCTTCGGCTAGAGTACTCGTATCTACATATAAAGATTCTAGCCTAGCCAAAGTGGTGATTGTTCCAAAAACAAATGCGTGCAAGTTTGCTGGAAAGAGCATATTCGCATGAGTTTCGTCTACGAAGAGCAGAAAGCTAACATTAAAGATACAAGAGCCAAAAATCGTGTAATTCACTCGTTTCTCAGCACACTGTCCCATCGCAACACCTTGTGGTGCAAGTTGCAATTGAAACGTCGTGTGTCTCTATCGATAGAACAGCGATGCTTTTAACAGCACACAGCAATTATCAAGTTGTTGAAACGCTCGATGAATACATTTTAAAATGTTAATGAATTCAATAAGTTTCAGCTAAGTGCCGAGAAAAACTCATGGATCCTGAGAAGATTCTGAACCTTCACCTTTTGGAGGACCATAAAGTTTTGACAGACTGTAAAGCAGCACTGCAGAAAAACGGTTACATCAAGATACCTAATTTTGCTACATCTCGTGGGATAAAAATACTCAAGGAAGAAATATTGGGGGCGCCTTACAACGAAAGCACTAGGTATTATACTCCATGGCAAGATCATGGGGATCAAAGCTACGCTGATAAACATCCAAGAAATTTCAAAATCAAGAGCAAAGCAGGTTTTGTTGGACGAAAGACACTTGAGAAGACTAGCGGGAAGATAGGAATGAACTTGTATTCTAACCAAAAGATTCTAAATTTTTTGTCTGAGGTATGTGGTAGTCGGCTCTATCGTTCAAAAGACGAGAATGGCTCTGTTTATTGTTATCGAGTACATGCCAATCACAGCGCACCGTGGCATTTTGATGAAAGTCCATACACAGCAATCATATACATACAAAATGGTGATTCAGGCGGTAATTTTGAGCTAGTTCCTTGGAGCAGGCCCACCAGAAGCAAAGATGATCCCAGCGGTCATGCGATTGTAAGGGAAGTGCTAATGAAAGAGAATCGTAGCTCGGTGCACACAGTAGATGCAAAGCCTGGAACTTTACTATTCTTCAGTGGCGCACATAGCTTTCACCGAGCTGCCCCAATTTCCAGTGGTGTTAGAATTGGCCTAGTTTTTACTTTTAGCGACACCCAAAATTTCAGTAATTCAGAAATTGTGAAAAGCATGAATCAGTGGGACCCCAACGACGCGCCTCACCTAATAACAGCAAGCAAGCTTTGATTAATTTTCTGCGAAAAACACATGGATATGCGCATAGGAAAGCGTGACTTGGCCAAACCTTAACCTTGTGGAATCTCGAGAAACCGTGTGAGCTTTTGGGTATTCGAACGAACGCATTGTAAGAAGAAAGAAATACTCTAGTTTTTGGAAGAACAGTGAAACAGTTCAGAGGACTAAGTACCGATAGTAGAAGTAGATCTACATATTTACATAACGTGTAATCGCCGACGCAGCATCGGCATCTCCTGAGTCGATTTTGGTCTCAGCATCCCAAGGAATTCACTTACACTAAGCTGCAGTATATTCTTTGAAACATTATAATCCACACCGGGGTATGTAAATACGAAATTGTGAAGAGCATGAATCAGTGGGAGTCCAATGACGCTATGTATGCCTAGAAAAGTGAATGATATGTTGGGAACAAAACGCTTTTTGAATTGAATTGAAGCCGCACCACACCCATCCTGACGCTCGAATTGTGAAATTCGTGAAATAATGAGGTGGACAAGCCTTAGAGTACTGCAGTAAATCATTCAATCATAACATTTTTCCACGTACGTGAACATCTAGCAATTGCTCCATATAATGCAGAATGAATGGAAATAAACCGATCAACTCAACACTCAAGGATAATAGCGGCTTCATCACGTTTCTTTCTTCTTCCATTCATTTTCGAAAAAGTCTTGGAAATTTCCGGCCACACACACAGACTCACAGACACAGACACACACACACACAGACGTGTGATGAATTCTGAATACAACAGTCCAAATAGTCCATCCAGTTCACACACAGACACACACAGACACACATGTCGTTTGCTGCTCTGCACAATTTGTGAGCTATTTGCTTTTTTTTTCTTCTTTTTTCTTTTTTTCTTTTTTTGCCAAACACGCGAGTCGTGCTGACGACTCGCATCACCTTTTCAAGTTCATTCGAATGTTTAAGCCTTTAGTCAGCACTTCTGCAAAATCAATTGTCGTGTTCGAAAGGTATTTTCCACGTATACGCCTTGACAGCGAGTCACTGCGTCCACTGTTGATACTTAAATATTGATAAACACTCGAGCTTGTTTTCAGTTTCTTGAACGCATTTCTGCAGTTTTTATACAGTCACCGCCACATATTCTAGAGACATGGATAAGCGTGTGCAAAGCTTGAACCAGCTTACCGAGTTATGCAAAGGTAAAAATACGGCGAGCTTGCTTGATAATGAATTTGTAGACATACTGCGCTCCGTTGTGAAGAATGTTGATATGTTGAGAAATAGCCTAAAACCAGAGGCATCAAAAGATACACAGTCAAAAAAAAAATCTGGTTTGACCTGCGCAACCTGTATGCTTAGGTTTGAAAGTGTAAGCATGCAACGAGAACATTTCAAATCTTCGCTGCACATGCTAAACGGCAAGCGAAAGTTGTTGGGTTTTTGCGCTATAGATGAAAACGGCAACGATGTTCAATCACCAGAAGACTCGCAACGCCATGAGTCAGCTGCAAAAATGAAAGCCAACGTGTCCAAGTCTGATATAGAGAATATCCATGAGGAGAGCGACAATGAATTGCCTTTAGCCCATTTTCTAGTTCCCTATCAACATAATAGCTCATCTCACACGTGGACCACCATATCTGTTTGGAAAGCTGTGGTGTCACCTGAGAAGAAGCTTAGCAAATACCCCGACCCAAGCCTACTCAATAATGTACTGAATTCAGAAAGAACATGGGCTGTAATAATGTTTCGTAGTGGCGAATTTGCCGCTGGAATTTTCAACTCCTATGGAAAGTGTACGCACCATAAAGCTATCCAACGCTACACAACCCGCAAGGGGCAGGGTGGAAGCCAATCTCGAAAAGACATGAAGGGAGGAAAGAAAATTAAATCAGCTGGAAGTCAGATACGTCGGCACAATGAAGAAGAGCTTGATTTGGAGGTGCGGCAGTTGCTCAAAGATTGGAGCGATGCATTTGATGGCTGTGATTTGATATTTTTGGCAGCTTCGAAACTTCACAACAATTTATTCTTCAAGCACGGTGTAAATAAAATGGCCCCCCAATTCAAAAAGAGTGACGCAAGAATTAGGAGGGTACCATTCATAACATTCAAACCAACATTCACTGAGGTACAAAGAATATACGCAAAGCTAAATGGAATACAGATATCTCTGAGAGAAACTAAAGATAAGAAGAAAGAGCAAACTACTCGTGAAATTCAGAGTTCGCGTAAGCTATCTAATGATGACGAGGATGAAGTAATTTGCATCAAAAATACAGATAATGGTGCTATCGAAGGCAAGCATTCTGAAACTGCAGAAAATTTGGATCCACAAGCAAAGGAAATGCAATGTGCTGTGTGCTTGATGAGCATCAATAAAGACGAAGCAACAACTCTGCCTTGTGATCACTGCTTTCACGATAAATGCGTTGCAATTTGGCTGGATCAAGAAGGCACCTGTCCTACATGTAGATGCACGATTGGTACCACCGCATCCATTATGACCAATCGGAGTGTACCTGACTCTGATCTTCATCAGGCCTGTCAAAAAAATGACATTGAGAGGGTGTCCCAAATCTTGTTCGAATGGGAAGACCATGGACTGAATCTTCGCTGTGGAAAAAATGGAGTCACATGTTTGCATATTGCCGCACAGGAAGGCTATTGCAAACTTCTGACTTTTTTGCTGGAGAAAAATGCGGATCCTACCGTTCATGATTTTCGAAATAGGGTTCCATACAATGTGTCTAAGTCAAAAGCTGTGCGGAATGCTTTTAGAGAGTTCATGGGAAGCTTTCCTAATCGCTGGGATTACAAGGCTGCATGTATTCCATCTCCTCTGGACGCTGAAGCAAAGGAGCGTAAGAAGAGAAAAGAAAAGGAAAAGAAGAAGAGGAAAAAAGCGCGGCAAAGGGCTGCGAAAAAGAAGGGGCTGGTGAATACAGATAACGCCAATTATGATATTACAGAGCCTAAAAGCACCGTTGACAGTGGAAGCAAAAAAATACACGCTTACAAGAACAAAACTCAATCATACAGCGAATTTGAAATCTCGAAAAAGATGTCTGATTTAGCTTTTTATTTAGATGTTGACGAGCTTGAATTAATCGGGCTTCTAACTAACTCCGAAAATGTCTCAGCGGTTATTGATAACATCGAGATGACTTTGCAAGCTGGCGTTCCAGCCGAAGAAGTTCTTCAAATGCTTAAAGAGCAAACAAAAGGTACCCCATCAATGAAAGAAAACACAGTAGGTACGGGGGAAACCAGTAACGAAAAGAAGTTATCAGATGCAGAAAGGAACAGAAAACTTCGTGCAGATGCTGCTGAGAAGAGGCTAAAACTGCAAAGTGATAGCATTTAAATTCTTTAATGCAAATGATGTTAGAGTTAACAAGGTAGACTTTTAGAATTAAAATCCTGCCGCTGCGTATTGATCTACATGTACTCAATCAGATGATTTCGGCCACAACAAATATGAAATGTGGCATAAAGCATTTTAGATGTTCACCATTGAGTCCAGAATATCTTATGACGTGTTCTTAATTATCAATTCATTTTTTTTTGTAAAATCGATTAATAATCTCATCCTTCTCAGCACTAGTTGTCATCATCTCCCCATATCTTACTTCATCAAAAATTTTTATCTTTGGTGCATATGTTTCATTCAGAATTAGATTTTCTTTGACAGGGCGTTTCTTTTCGGTCATCTTGCTTGCATTGTAATTTGATCTTGGAATTGAACCACTGTAGCCTGGGATGTGACCCGTGGCCCTTGTGCTTCCCGCGTCAAGATCTTTGATCCCTCCGTTGTTTCCAACGTCAGTTGCCATTAACGACTTATCAACCTTGTTTGTGATGACAATCGGGACATCTTTTTTCTTTTGTTCAAAAAGTGGTTTGGCATGCTTTGTGACTGTCCCAGGCATTGTGCAGTTATTTTTATTTTGCGTACCTGCTAATCTAACCGCATTGACAAACTCTTGTAGGCTAATTTTTCCATCCTGGTTTGAGTCGAAAATTCCCATCAACTGCTTCCTCAGTAGCGCAGGGATATCACCAAAGGCGTTGCCTAATACGGTATTGATTTCACTTCGCTCAATGAAACCACTTTTGTTTTTATCTGCAGAATCAAATGCCTGTCTAAGCTGTTCATCTGAGAGGGTATCAAGCTTGCGTATTTCTTTTACATAGTCGACAAAATTGTTTGAATATTCCGTTGTTCCTGTGAAAGGTTTTGACTTCGTGTTGTTCACTCCTGAGTCCAATATTGGCTTTGTCAAGTTGGTGTAGTGATATTTTCGAAGATCTTTGGACGCAAGTCTTGAGGTGGATGTGTATTGATTGGGGGAGCCGAAAGTGGAGGCTCCCACCAGCCGAAATTTCGTGTCACGGTGATCTCCTGACATATTTTTACCACGAATATCTCAGGCAGTGCCAACTTACGACTTAGCGTGACGCTTTTAAGTACAAAAGCTTCTTCTTTCTTTTTTTACTTCGCGCTTCCTATCGAGACGCAAATATTTCCAATGAATCCACCATACGCATTCGCTAGTCCAAAAAAAAGAAGAAGTGCTCCTATACGCAGCTCATGCTCGTTTCAACGACAACTGAGTAAAGAGTGGTTGCGCATAAGACTTCCATTGGGCTCCAAGTTCGAAATAGGTACGTTTGGTAACGTGCCCATCGCCGCCACGAGCGCAGCACGGTGGGAAGGGGGAGGGGCGGGTGCACATCTCGCAGTAGATAAGGACAGTCAGAATATATAGTGATGGCGACATTGATGGGGATATATAAGGGAGAGACGCGCGTTTGTTTGTTTCTTGCTCGCGTATCGTATTCCCTTTGAACGTACGTTCGCGACAACGACAACGTTCGTCGCTCGCCGACAACTTTCTGGGAACGTGTGTGTGGTCCATCGCTGTGGAAAAAGATAATGAATGCGTCCATCCGTCCAAGAGGTCGACGACCAGCATATTGCAACGTTGCGGAACACGAACACGATCGCAGCTACGCAGATATCACGAGTGCCAACGCTAGTAATATTTTCGTGGAGAAAACCAATCATTCAGGATTGTGTAACGTGCATTCTTGCGAGGTCATGATTGCGGGTCCTGCGCTCGCTACAACAGTTAACGAACGCAATTGCATGGTAGAGTTGCCAACGCCAACAAGCAGTCTTCTTTCGCCTCAATATCAAAATTCTCGATTTTTTTTTTTTTCTTTATTTTTTTTTTTTTTTTTTATTATCATGAATTATTTTGTTCTTGAAGTGATTGATTTGTTTGATTGTTTGTTTGAGTGATTGATTGATTGATGGTTGATTGGTTTGCGTGCCCCTTGTGTATCGCTCTCTCTCTCTCTCTTTCTTTGTTCTTTCTTGCATCACGTGTTTTTTTGTTGCACTTGTTTTTTCTCTCTTCATGCTTGTTGTGCGTATCTTGATGCGTTCCCGCTTGGAGGATATTCTGCTGTCCCTCGCAAGTTTCGCAGAGTCTCTGTGAAAGTATTTTATGATGGATGCTCTTGTCATGAGCTTGTGACAATAAAGTGGTTCTTTTGGTTTATCACTTGAACTTTGAGGGTTCCCCCACCCCCCTTATCACCTGTGTTTTTTGTAGATCGTTTGCGAAACTCGTTTCTGCTTTAAGCACATGTATTGACAAGAGTGGTTGGAACGTTGATCGTGTCCTCCAGACAAACTTTGAGATTAATTTGCCACATCAACACGATCGTGGTGCCTTGCCCCTTGTGTGCACAGCCTCTCAGTTGTAGCCGCTTTTGTTTTTTAGATTGTCATTGGCTTTGAGGCTCGGACACATTTAGGAAATGGACACGCGCATAAGCAATTCTCTAACGTATGCTTTAAAAGAAAGAAGATTGCGGTCTTGAGCAGTTTTCATGGGTTCTCTTTGTCTTCGGCTCTTCTAACTGTGGTTACTAATTTCTTGCCATAGCAATGTTATAAAGCAGAGAGAAAAACCGAGTCGATTTAAAGAGACAAGAAATACGCGCATTAAGAGTGAAAAATATGACACATCCAGTTCTCAGGAGTCTATCTTTTCTTTTTTCTGTGGTTAGTGTGTTGTTGGCACTTTCCCTGCCATATACAGTAAGTGGGGTCAAACTGACCGTTGGCTCCTCCTATTTGCAAGTTGAGGAAGCTCATAAAAAGCCTTCAAGAGTCATAAAAGTGCTTCAGGATTTTTTATCTACGAAATCTCTTCTCGATTCTGCGCTGAAACAGAGCAGAAATAACCTAGATAGTGTCGATAAAGTTTGCTCAAAATATGAAACTAAAGAGAATCGTTTGTTATATGAGCTCCGAAAGAACTGCGATGATTTGAACTCGAAGCTTCCACATGCTAACACTCATGCATCTTTTTCTGATTTGTGGGGCAAGCTAGATACAAAAGACTTTGGTGTTAACATGATTGCAGACCTGCTAGATGTTGCAGTGAATGCAAGTGACAATGTGTGCGCGACGAGCAAGCAGAAGACTTCAGGTCGCACAGTAGTAAAAGGCACTGCTGATTCTGGCCATGTATACGATATCGAAGCAAACAAAGTGATAAATGAAATTCTTGGCGATGTTTTCAAACTTCACGAGCAAATATCAAGCAACAACACGAGACACACTGCGGCAATGTGTAAAGGGCACAAAGAGCGAATCAAAAATCACATTTCTGTATTTGACATCGCAAAGAAGAATTTGATGCGAGCATCCCAAAAAATTCTTCGCAACCTGCATCTTTACGCCGAATATGATCATTATTCAAAAATACCTTTGAAGAGGGATATCATTCAAAACCACACTGCCGAATATTTTGATTCTCTTGCTGCGAGTACCTTTGCAATGTTGCGTAAAAATTCGACATCTGCTTTTCTTTCCAAAGTTCAACATGCTGAACGCAAGATCAGTAAACGGATCGATGAATGTGATGCAATGCTTTCGAACAAGGTTGAGGATGTGGAAATGCTGAAAGTAGCATACGAGAGCTCAAAATTGTTTTGCGACTCGCGTGAGAAGAGGGCAAGAGAAATGAGAGAATGTATCAGCAAAAGCAGTGATGGTTCAGACTCAGCAACCCCAGGCGAACTCAATTCAGTTAGGCTGGCGACATTTACTGCTCAATCTGAAGCAGCAAAAAGAGCTGTTCTCTCCAAGCTAAAGGTCTTCTGGAGTCACCGTAACGAGTACAAGAATTCTGCGCTCAATTTCAAGAAAAGTGTGGAGAATGCGAAAAACGTGGCGAAAGATGCATTGGATATGTTGAACGAACAAATCCCAAGTGGGGCTTCTGAATCGTTTTTGCAATTTCCGTCTGTCGATATTTCCACAAGCAACACTGTGCAGTCTGTATCATGCGATACTATGTTCAGTAAAAGAGAATCTTCTCTTTCGGAGGAAGAATACCGAACATCACAGAAAGGAATGTTTGTTGTCAATGAGAGACTTATCGCTGCATCTCGCTCACTTTTGGCCGCTCAAATGGAGTGCCATGATGTCGATGCACATATGAAGGTTGTGGACCTCGCGGATAAAATCTTATCAAGTTCCTTGGTGGGAGAGCGCGAAAAAGTACATAGCACATCGCAGCATCTGAATTATGTCACTGAGAAGCTTTCAAGGGAGGAAGCTGAGGTTTCAAATGTGAAAGAAAACAGCACATGGTCCCGTGGAATGGCACTCTTGAAGGCCATCCTTGCACCAGCGCCAACTGCTTCTGCTCTCGTAGAAACTAAATTCTTACAAACGGAGGAAACCCCAGGCAACACTGCGCAGAACAATCACGCTCAGGCATTGTCAACGTTGAACGATATCGCAGAAAATGCTTGGAAAAGTTTATCAGTTGAGATGGGGAAAATGCACAAGGGTCTCCTTGAGGTGAAGATGCTACAAAGCCTGAACCACGAGGCTAAGGTCGCCAACTTGAACACAAGAATTTCCAAGGTGAAAGCCCTTCTGACGAATCTCCAGGCGTTGTGGAAACGGGCAAAGGGTGGGAGTGGTGCTGATACTAGGAATATTGCTGAAAATGCTGCAATTGCAGAGGTGCAGAAACAAAATATGGCCGCTTATCACAAAGACATTCAGAATGCTAAATCTCGAGACGATATTCTTCGCAGTTTTGCCGCAGGCCTGGGCCCAGAAAGCCGAGATGTCACCTCTCCGGATATGGGTAAGATTTTGAGCATGCGGAAGAATCTACGACAGGAAATCATGCGCAGCGAGCCCGACCAGCAAGACTTGCACAAAAGTGATAAATTGATCAAGGACAGTAACATCGAAAAACTGATGGCGACGTCCGGGGAAATTTTTGACAAGAAATTAGATCAAGCACTCCGAAAGGCGGATGACGTCGATTCTTTGGAGAAGAATCAAAAAAGCATTGCGAAGGAAGTGGATAAATTGAAAAGCTCCGCTTTTTGTGATTCCTCTTGTGTGAAGGAAATCATATCAAGACTCAAGAATGCAAATGACACTATCAAGTACATCCGAGAAAATTTTAATAAAAACGTCAAAATTGATACGGAAGAGAAGACTCACATATATGAACACAACAAAAAGCTCATGGAGATTGTGGAATCGCAGAGCCGCAACATCTCATCCACCGCAAAAATTTTGAATAAAATAAACTCTCAGATTTACAGCCTCGCCAATGCAGTCCATCGACTGGAGGATGCCTCAGCTGGCTATGCAACAGCCAGGCAAAGAAACGGGGCATCCGAAAGCCATCTTGCGTCTCAGATCGAGGCGGCAAAGTCAAACGAGGTGCAAGATGACAACTCCACTGATGCCGGGCCGACTGGGGAGGAGACGGACTTGGTGCACAGCTCAGGCGCAACTGGAGTGAATTCCTTGGCTTCGATGGCAACGGGCGGCACAGGCCCCGTGGGGATGCAAGCGAGGCTTTCAAATCTCATCAAAAGTGCAGGGCCATACGCAGGTGCAAAGCTTGGAGGCGCATTAAAGGGTCTTCACAAGTTTGCTAGCAATGGTGTATTTCTGCAGCAGACCGATTCGCCAGATAAAGCAGGATACTTGAGTGCTTATGAAAATATGAATAAAAAGAGGATAGACGTGGCCCGTAGTTACGACAACATTCACAAGGAGCTATCAAAAGTTCAGAAGCTTGAGGGCGAGAGAATGCGCGCAAAGCAGATGCAGGAGGATGAGAAAAAATACAAATTGAGAGTCACGAGTTGGTTGAACGAACGAAATCAGAATATCATCCATGCACGGCGTATATTCTCTCTAACGCATAGCAATTACTCCCTCCGCCTAGCGAGTTCGTGGGGAAGCAGTCTTGATAATCTGTTGGCCATTTCCAAAAAAAATATCAAGGAAAATGCCGACAAGCTTAGCAGCTTCAAGAAGGACATCGCTTCGAAGGCAAAAGCTGTTACTGGAAGTGTGGGCGCTCTCCACAAAGCAAAAATGGACATCATGCTGGCCAACGTCAAGCTCGCGCAAGAGATCACAAAGTGGGCAGCGGACATGGTCAACAAGGCGAAGCAGGACTTGGCGACAGAGAGTACCGTCTTGCAATCGAAAGCAAAAGTTCTTTACGGTGCAATCCAAAGGATTGTTGCCTCGAGTACACCCGGCAACAGTAATCCAAGTTTGTCCAATAGCAGCGAGCTCGCAAACGTGACAAGTTCCAACAATTCACACGTGTCATCCCATTCTATAGGCCCTGAGCTCCCAGCGGCATCGCTTGACCTCACGGTTGGACTAGGTCCAAAAGTGGAAACAAATATAAAAGATAGGGGCGCACTAGGCGCCTCTGAAGAGAACGTCACTTTGTCTGAACCGACAGCTGATGAGCTATCAACGCTAATTAAATCTCTCGATGGTGTCATCCGCGAAGCACTAAAAAGATCCCAAGCCCTAGAGCAGAACCTGTTTGCCAAGAAGTTGGCCGTAACGCAGACTTTCGACGCGGTAGACGGCGCAACAGAGAACGGGGAAAATGATGGCAAGGTTGGAGAGCTAGCTATCAAGTTGATGAAAGCTAGAAAGGAATACAAAGTGTCTCTTGCTGCCGCCAACAAACAGATTGCATTTCTTCACAACGCGCAAGACGTTCTTGTCGAGAAAAAAAAAGTGACGAATGCGGAGCAAAACATTCACGACAGGGAAGTTGCTCTGCGATACGCAAAAGTGAAGGAGGAAAAAGCAAAAGAGGCAGTGAAGGAGCTTCAAAATAAGAACGATGAAACCGTATCATCTCTTCTTCAGCAAGACTCAATTGAGCACGCGTCCCTAGACAGTACTGAAGATAAGAATGACATCAGCCCATTTGACGATGACAATGATGACGATGGTGAGGGCTTGAACGTCACCTACGCAAGCATACCACAGCTTCCTTTTCCTTCTGTATCTTTGCCCGCATTGCAAACGATGGGCACTGCTAAGTCAAGCTTGGGTTCTGTGAAAGAGCTCCTCACAGCTATGATAAAAAAGGACACCAACAGCGCAAACGCAATTATCCAAGACCAGCTAGGTGAAACAGCACAGCAGAATCTTGCAAAGGTGCTGGAGGTCTCCCGTGCCATCAAAGAGGGCCTAGGAAAAGCGCACCCTCATGTGCATAGCTTTGCCAAGTCTTTAAAAGATCAAGCCTCCAAGGCAAAAGAGATGTACGATGACGCTCAAACCTTTCGTACAAAATCTGAATCAATATCTGCCGTAGCCGCCGACAAATCTGCTCGCCTGCTCCAAATGCAAAACGAGGTCTCCAAAGCCGCTGACGAGCATGCAATCAAGAACAAATGGGGAGAAAAGAAAGTTCAGAAGGAAACTGCAGACACAGAAGCTCTCATGCGCGATATGCAGTCCATTGCAAAGGATTCGCAAATGGCCAAATACAATGCAAAAAAAGCTGCCGAGAAAAGCGGCATAGCTCTCGAAGTAGAGAAGAGTAGCGAAAAGTTCATGGCAAAACGCGTGTCTGACGCGGCGCAATTTCATTCTGTCGCAAATAGAATGGGCAGTACGCTCGACCACGTAAATGGTTATGTTAGCGATGCGCGATCTTGGTCCGATAAAACAGCAGTTGCTCAAGCTGAGGAACGGCGCATGCAGAATGACGAGAGAGACGCTTCTCGAATTAAGAATGGGATTCGCTCTGTTCTAGCAACAGAGGTTGCGAACAAAGACATTACAGATTGCATGGAAGGCTGCAAAAAAAATTTACGCAAGAGTCGAAAAGGCGATAGGGCGGATGCGCAATAGCGGCCATACGCGGTGCTCTCTGGCTAGAGCATCCCTTCCCACATTTTCATTGACGACTTTCTCCCGCGAATTCCGTGTCGGCAGGAACAGCATCATCACTTTATTTACATGGAACTAATTACGTAGATCTCTTCTGAGGTTTTATTCTATTTACTCTCTAGATGCTTACATTGTTAGCGTTGTATTTTACACTTCATGACCCAACAAGCTATGCCAACTTACTGCGCAAGAACAATCACACGTCACGGTGCAAGGCACACAACGTACTCAGGTAGAATGCGATGATTCATGTCGCTTGACCATACCACGTGAACCGACGGTTGGCTGCAGTCATTTGCGCCTGTGGCGTAGTAAGGCGAGGAGGGCTGCACCTGGCTTCTATCAGTTACTGTCTCTATCGGTCCGACAAGCACCCTGCAGAGCAAGATGTATTTGCGCCCAAGTTGATCGGGTTCACTGTAGCGATTGTTCAGACTGATATCCGGACGGTGCCCTGCGGACAAATATATGCCATGGCCGTATGCATGTCCGACTTTAGGGGTGCGCTTTAGGACGAAACCATTTTCTAAGATGAGCTTGATTGCGTCCTTCGAGGCACCATGCCATGCATACTCTTCCTTGCACTTGTCACAGTCTCGGGTCTCTATCTGATCATCGGACGGAAGCTGGTGCTTCCGCGCAAGTTCAAACATGCTTTTTCTAAGTGGCGGAATGAGTGCTCTGTACACCACCATTTTGCTCACGTGACCTATTAATCGGTTACAGCAGCAGAAGAAGAGAACGTGAGTTCATTTATTTAAGTTGATTCAGGGTGCACTTAAAATGTTTTCATGAACGCAATGTTGTGATAAAATGTACAACCTTTACAGCAGAGCTTCAACCTAGCGATCATGTCCCTGGGGTAGTCCTCGTCATCGCAGCTTATTGCTTGGCCTACGCAGCTGTGGCCGAATGCCATATTTTTCATCGCCAATTCTATGCTACTCTTTTCATTTTCCAGGGTTGTTTTCGCCTCGGGTGTCATTGGCAGCATTGCATGAATCGATGCCGAGCTACCACAGAGCCTGAGAAATTTCAGCACTTCTTTGCCAGTTTCAAAGTCGACAACTCGGATCGTTCTACGGTATCCTGTCTGTATATTGACTTGCTGGAGAGTATTCCAATCAATAATGTACTTGCTAATCAAGTTATCTGAAAATGATAGAGGACACCACGCTTTCGAGGTCAAGATTCCGCTTCTGCAGCTCTGGACAATGCTAACCCTGAGCCCAATCGCTAGATCAAGAAGCAGAGATTCGGTCAGCCCCTTGTCATAGCTAACCCAGACATTGTTCTGGTAGTACTGCAAGTTGAGGCTCCGCCCCCTTGAAGCCTCCAGCTCAATCCTTTCAGCGTAGGATAGCTTGGCCAATTTGGGAGGATTGCCAGAGGGCACATGATCGTTTTGAAGATTGCCAGTGTCGGGCGTGCCCCTCGGCTTTTTGCGCGCGGGGGTGGTGGAACCCAATTCACCAAGGTCTGATACAGCTGTTCTTGTCCTCTTGGCGGCACTCCCACGGCCCTTTGCTCCCCGTACAAGCTTTCGCTCTTCACCTTTGGCGCCTGATCTTTTCAAATGTGAGCAAGTCTGCGCTTGCTTGCTCGTCAATGGTGGGTCTGATTTTCCCTTTTCATCAGGCTGCGGGTCCAAAATATTTTTGCTCTTTGCCACGAAAGCCACGCACCTCGACCGCCGTGTATCGGCCCTCTGGTTTTTCATATTTGGGACCGGCGTCATTGTGCAGACGTTGGTGGACGTTGTGTCACATCCGACGCACGTTAAATCGACCACTTCTTGCGTTGACATTTGCGCACCCACCCTCTCATTTCCATGGAGGTCATCTTTGCTCTGCGCACCTTTCTTGCCCTGGCTTTCCTTTTTTGTGGCCATGTCGCGCCGCATTGTTGAGTACCTCCATCTTTGCGCCTTCACTCGAGCTGCACGGGCATCTGCGTCATCCAGCGGCGCCAACGTTGGGGATCGCTTCACTTCGTCGCGCTCCGGCGCATTGAACTTGTACCTGTATCATGAATTATTATTTATTGCAAAGCAGGTGCGTGAGCATGAGCGAGGTTAGATGGGGCTGATGGTAAGTCAAGCTGAAACAAAAACAAAAAAAAAAAAAGGATACGAAAAAAAGAAACAAAAAACAAAAAGTGTCGGCCCCTACAGTTTCATCGTCGTAAACTCGGACGTTGCAAGGTTCAGCGATCCTTTCAGCCTAAATTTTCCCAACTTGTTCTTTCCCCTTCCTCGCACCTTTACCTTCAAGTAGTCGCCGCTTTCTGGATCAAGCGTGGAATCGCACCTTGCAAACACCAGAGCGATTTCCTCTTTGATGCAGTAGTTTCTGGTTTTGCCGCTGTCTGGATCTCGAACTCTGATTTCAAACTTTCCAGAGTAGCAACCTGAAATACCCCTGCAGATCATGCTCAAAATGTCTTGGCGCCTTTTCATCGTCCCTTCGTCTGAATCCTGCTGTACCAACGCTTTCAATCGTCCAGGCAGCCTACCGTCAACGCTCTCTTTGATTGCGAACAAAAACTTTTCCACCGGCTGCACAGGGCCCTGGGATTCGCAGTGCGACCACGTTCCCTCGACTTGAACAGCTGGTTTCTGGCACGTTTTTAAGACAAAACTACCCTTCAACATGACCGCGTACTGCGCCTCTGATGGTTTCTCTGAGCTCTGTGATGATGAAACCGGCGACTCTGTTCGCCTGCGCACTATCGCCTGCGCCATTTTCTATTCCAGGGTATTGAAGAATCCTCGTGTGTGTGCGTGGCCTCGACTTTTGCCAAGTGTGTCCATCGTTGGGGCCCTGAAGCAATTTGAGGTTGGATCAAAATGTCATAATGGTAAGCTGACCTCGCGCAGACCCTTTCGGCCGACCCGCGTCGCGCTTGGAGCTGCGCTCTCTTGCGTTGTTGCGGGCCGCACCAGCGCATGCCACAGCACGTGGGGGCGGGGGAAATTGAATGATCTCATCGGTTGCGGCAGATGAGCGAGCTGTTTGAGTAGTCGATGCGCTGGTAAATCCATGGAATATTTCGAGTCTATTGTATAGCCAAAAGGCCTTAAGAGGGGTGGGAAGGGGCAATAAAGAAACCCTAAACCATTCAGTGAATTATTGAAGAATTCTACGTACTATTCAAAATATTTAGTATTATTCGAATACTAAAATTTAATAATTATAGAATAGAATATTCATTGAGTCTATTTTACCTCTTGGCTTGAGCGCTTGAGCTTGCTAGTAGCATGCAGCGCTGCTTGGTTGGCATTCTTCTCCATTTCGAGTAAAAACTACTGCGCAGATATCCTTATCAGATTGTGAGTGCACAGCTGCAGCTGCAGCGGCTCAGGCTGGTTCAATGGTGTCTTTCGTCGCGCAAGAACTTCAACCATATCTTGCTAGTTAAAATCTATAAAGTGCGTGAACTGGTAGGAATCGTGCAAGGATTGAGCAAGATGGATATGTGTGGATTACTACTAGCCATTGGCTAGCTAGATCTATGGAAAAGATGGGGCTTTCACGAAAGAAGGCACAAAAAAACCTTTTTTTTGGAGCAATTGCAACGCGCATATGCATGCTTGCCTTTTTGCTCAACAAGAATCCTTTCAAAAAAAAAAAAAAGGTGGGGTTATTACCACTTACTTTTCCAAAGAAAAAGAGAGAAAAAAAAAATTTTTTTTTAAAATAGTCTCTAAGAAAAAAATAGTAAGAAAAAAATCGTCTACGCATTGAATGAAGATCTTACCAATAAAGATCGCTGTTTTCCCAGTACAATGTTTGACAGTCAGGACTATCATGATTACAAGTTGATGCACTATGTTTCTCCAAAAAGCGTTACAAACAGCTGCCTTTAGACTTTTGAATAGGATTGCAATGATAAAAATAACAATAATGAATGAACACGGGAGAGAGCGTTGAACATTTTATTAAACGAATAAAACCCATACGAATAAATGGATTTCGAAAATTCGATAAAAAAAATTAAGAAAGGGTCGAATATTTTCTTTGGTTTTCTTGGAAAACCATTCCCACAATTGTACAAGGGTTTATCTGACAACAACGAGTCATATGATCATGGCAAAACTACAACTTGTACTTCAGCATTATATAATATTCGAATATTACCTACCCCTTATGGAAATATCAACAGCACTTTCTCTATATAAAACATTCACCTCACCGGTCTTTGATCATGCACAACGCGTTAACGATAAAATGTTTACCAAACACCGCACAAGAATGCGCTTTAAGCTACCAAATTAAGCTACATGGTGCTATTCAAGGTAACTAAACGTGCGTTTTATCCATTCATTCGGGAAACTGTGGGGACTTTCATTGGTAAGAAAATCACATTTGTGGGGTGTATTAATATGTAGACAGGAGCCCGCAGCTCAGTACGACTCGTAGTCTATCTATCTTTTTTTGAGTCCTGGATTTAGTTAAATATTCGAAGAATATTCATCTTCGATCACGGAAACAGATCACGTGGCCGCACCAGAATATGAATCATTCAATGAAAATCAAAACAAAAAGAGATTACACGATACACAACACTTACACTATATTACACTGATTATAAACTTATCAAAGTTTAACTGATTTCTGGGTAACCACCATCAGACCGGACACTATACCAAAAACACCCGCAACGTTAAAACAGTGCACTCCTGCTTACGTAAGCAAGAAAGAGCTTTGCTCCTGTCAACTTTAGGAGAGCTCCTGTTATATATACATGGGTAGTGCGTAGTATACTGCTTACTGTTAGCAGGAGTTCTTGTTAGAGTTGTGGGTGGTTATGTTATCTTTTTAGAGTTTATGTGTATTGTTGGGTATAGAAATAGTAATTTAGTCCGATGGTATTTGATACCATCCATCCATCCATCACGCCATATAAAAACATGTAATATCAATATATTAGAAAGAAGGTATTCAACAAAAAGTAATATCAGCAAGAAAGTTGAAAATTACGAGTCTCGCTCCGTGTCTATCGTTTGATAGTACTTATGAACGTAAATATATGCACATGTGTAAAAATACTCTAAGTGATCAAAAATATTGATTATGCAGTATTAATGAATATTAGAGCGAGCGTGGAAAAAAGTTCCGGGATAAAAACATAGCGTTTTCGAGAAAATGCATTTTTTCGTGTCAACCGTTAGCAAATATTCGAATACTAGCAAAGCCGAACGGCTCGGAATCATTGAACAATGTGTCGCTCAAAACAAAAAAGAAAAAAAAGCAATCTGAATGAACAGAAGAAAAAAACCTCAGAAATCGCAAAAAAAAAAGAAAGACAAAAAAGTTTGGTCAAGCTTTTTTGAAAATCTTGTTTTACGACCACAAAAAATAATTGCCGTCGGTAAAAGAGAATTTAACCACAACATTTAACGCGTTAACGCGCAAACAACGAAGCTTCGCTTACTAGTTTTGGCCCGCGTTTCCAACTGATAGCAGACCAAAACGTAAGACATTGATTGTCTGCATATTAATAAAATAGTTACCAGTACAGTAATAAAATCTAATTGTCTACGACGGGACCTACACGTGTTAGACCCTTCAATTTTGCCTCTAGTATTTGTTAGCGATGGACACGAAAAAAAAAAAAAAAAATTGATTTTCTCGAAACTGTATTTTTTTTATCCGGAGAAAATTTCCACGCTCACTCAGCGGCACAGTGTGCATCTTTTAAACATAATACCTCTACGAATGTCTTGGCAGTTCTTGAGAAAATGAAGTTTTCGTGTCACAAAATTTCGCCACCGCTAGTTGTTCTTAGCGACCACACATTTCTTCGATCTCTATTTTGGTACAACGGCCCCCCTGGAGAGAGAGAATTAGGATATGTCAGCCGGTCAATGCGGGTGAGTGGGGAAGATTCCAATTATTCTTTTTTTAGGGCCTGCACTGCCGTGTTGTAGTCATTTCATTCATTCTTCATTAGATTTAGTACAACGTGTAGGAATAGATTCAATATGAGTGGGTCGGTCGGGTACAAATAATTCAACGGATCTATTTATCATGATTTCAACCGATATACTTCAGTACTAGTACCGGTACGGCAGTGTTGGAGAGTTACTTTGCCGTTGGACCCAAAAATCCTTGTTTTTTGTTTCAACGAGAGATACAGTTACCGAATCGAATAACAAAGTTACTAACTCTCCCTATTTTATCTGCACATCATTCAATAATTAAACCGTACGTTTAATATGTAGTTAGTACAAAGAATAAATAAATACAAGATAGAACACTTTATGTAACATCTTAATTTGGAAAAAAAGTACATGATTATTGTCTAGTATTTGCAAAGATATAGTCACTTCGTAAAGTGCTTGTTTCAGCTATCGTGAATACATAATAGTGACAATAGCAACGTTCGTTCAATTAATTTGTAATTTGTGCGCACGTTGCGTACATATAGCGATGCTGCGTACACGTTTGCGTATATTCATTTCAACATCGTGTTTATCTGACAACAAGTACAAGTGCACATACGATTGCGCGTGTGTACATATTTACTCATGCCAATTTCTTTTTGTTGTGAAGTTGTACCCATGTGCTTTCTTTGTACATGCAATTGTGTCCGTCGTGGCTGCAATTGTGTTTGCTCCATCTTCCATGGTCCAAAAGAAAAAGAATTGAGTCTCGAGTTGATATTGTTGGTAATTTTGTCTCCATCGTATACACTTTCTGCCAACTTCAAGATGAAAACAATGATATCTCTTTGCATTCTTGGTCTTCTTCCTGCGGCCCTTGGAAGTGCCTGCCCCAATAGCTGCAACGGCCACGGGTCTTGTAGTACATCAAATAAATGTGAATGTTACAGAAACTGGATTGCTGCCGATTGCTCTCTGCGACTCTGTCCATTTGGGTTATCTTATGTGGACACGCCAAAAGGTGATTTAGATGGTGATCAGAAAGTAAGCCCAAGTAGATCATTTTTGCCAGGAACAAATTCTCTGGTTGAAGGTATTGATAATGTCGTTGGAGGGGAATCAGAAATGTACAGTTGGCGATATGGTTATGCAAGAAAAAACACAACTACTGTTTGGAATGAAGCCCATTTTTACGCTGAATGCTCGGGGAAAGGAAACTGCAACAGAAACACTGGCGAATGTAATTGCTATCCAGGCTATGAGGGAGCGGGATGCGTAAGGCAATCTTGCCCGAACAGTTGCTCTGGTCATGGCGTGTGCCGTACCATTTCAGAATCTGGATTGGCGCCAAAATATTCTGCTTGGGATAAGCACAAAACGCAGATGTGTAAGTGTGATCCTGGTTACGAGGGACCTAATTGCGCCCTTCGATCTTGCAAGCGCGGAGCTGATCCAGTGAAATACGCACACTATGTCACTAATTCTGTGCAGGGTGTTATTTTCAAAGCTAACAAGGAAACATCAAGAACCGTCTATGACAACATTTATTACACTCTTACGTTCCAAGATGAATTTGGAGACGTGTGGACGACGAATCTTCTAACTATCCCTTACACAACGGCGGGTCTTCCAAATAATACAGTACTGATGTCCATTGTGGAAAATGTGAACAAATCCTTGTCAGCAAACCCTGGAATTTCTAAACCCTATGTATGGGGTATGCAAAATGGCAATGTCTATCCCTCTGCTGCCAACAATGTGGACTCTACAGGAAAATCTGTCTACGTCGACTCGCAGAAATACAGAATGGATGCCGCTATAAACACGACTTTTGGGCCTGTATGTGGAGCTGGAAAGAAAGGGTTGTGCCTTTTTATCCAAAATGAAAACGAAGGAATTCAGGCCGCGATTAAAGTTAACTATTGGTTCAATTTCGCAACTCGTCCTGCTAACGTGAAAGAACAGATCACTACAGGTAAAACTATTGGATTCATGAATATATCAAACGTGACAATATCTGATAAGGTCGTCAGTGCAGACATTGAACTTGTGAGTGTGGTAGATGTCCAAACAGTTAGAGTATGGCTGCAAAAAGATGGAGACGTTGTCAAGACATTTTTGACCACTGAAAGCACTAAATTAGACGCGTGCTCAGCCAGAGGACTCTGCGACTACGCTACAGGTCTTTGTGATTGTTTCCAAGGATACACGGCTCTCGCTTGCAACGAGGCAAACTCTATAGCGTTCACGTACTAAGTTCATTACGACAAAATGATTTCAATCATTTGATCTATCGCGGTACAGTATATTTCTAACAACGATTCCGCTAACACAGCTCTTTGTGCATGCAGATTGTTGCAAATGATGCTTGAACAATAGCTTAAAATAAGGTTTTTTATTTCTATTCCCGGTCCCCCGAATTTCATGCTCTTGATCAAGTTAAGATCTTGTTCTGTAGCTTCTTACTTTGGGCTCCATCTTCATCTCCGCTCTTACCCATACTAATCATCGTAAAAAAAAAAATACCCTGTACATCAAGACGAGTGGATGCTGTATTGCAGTCGACACAAAAATTGATTTGGGTACATCTATTCTCGCAACAATTCAACAGCTGCCATCGTAAAGCATCGAGGGCGTCCTCCTATTTTCAAAAATTGTGCATCGCGTGGTTTGGGTACCGTTGGTTGCTGAGTTATGCAAAATAAAAGAGCGAAACGACAAAAATTACAATAAAACTCACAGCAACGGTCAGGACAACAAGAGCAGATCATACAAACTGACTACTTATGCCATTGCACTTGCTATTATAGTCCCAGAAGAAGAGAAAACATGCAGCATAATACAGCGCATTCGATCGAGCAGTGACAAAAACTTCGCAAAATGGCCACCCACCCGACGCTTGTTGCAAAAACTCCTACGAAAAATATATCCATGGGCAGGCTACAACAAAAAAATCGGTTTTCATCTGATAGTGGGAGAGTGGACTTACCATGATAGCTAAGTTGAGCAGCAATTGGTGTCCTCATATGATTAGAGGCGACATGATAGATTTACTGTGCTGAAAATAAGCAACAGGGCAAATGAAATCATGCATGGTCTTATTTCTTAACGGTAGTTTGTGATAATGGAAAGCTCTCCATAGACTAGTACTAATATACACATGTATAATCGATTTAATAAACATAGGATGCGGACGCGTTAAGCCGAGAGCTCGATCCAAGCGCATTCCTCCACACAATTATTTTCCGTGCTGCATGAGTTTGCGCATGTATATATTAATATTGTGTCAAATTGAAAATTTTGGTATCCATATTTTTCAACTTGCAAATAAAATAAAATCTGAGGCATTATCTGGAATTCATATTTCCTTTCGGATTTGCAATGCGGGCATTGGAAGTAGGAATGAGGCTCAAATTGTTTCCTTTTGGGTAATATGTTGCTTCTGGAGGTCCACAAAATTTGATTCTCATTCCATCGTGAATAACGTATGATTTGGTCCGGAAAATGTTCAATTCGAGAATAGAAGCTGTCAGTGACAGGATCCAATGAAACTTGCTTTCCTGTAGCTTCTTTGATGATATCATCTATGTCATTTTCCACTTTCATTCCCTTGTTCTTGTGTATATTCTACATTGAAAAATTAAAAAAATAAGTTCACAAGGTTGAAAAGAATCCCACCCGGTACGCTGATGCAGAATAAAACAACATCTTACGTTTTTATATTTTTCCAATATTGAAGCTTCTTTTGCCTGCGCCTCTTTCCTCAAATCATTCATTGGCGGCTCCTCGTCAAACTCGATTTCTAGCTCACAAAATGCTCTCTGGTTTTCAGATTCAACAAAAAATCCATTTCTGCTTTCCTTTTTTCTTTGTTTGCATAATCCTGGTTTACCAATTTCAAGAGAATATGGGTATAAATCGTTTTTGCGCGGCAATTGTAACCGCATAACGCATGTTGCGCCTTGCCCGCCCTGTGCTTTTGAAAAGCATTTTCTTTCCGTACATGTGAAGACATACAGTATACGATGAAATGCTCGTGGATTGTTGTCTATTGGGACATATATTTGCAAAAGAAACATCATATCCTTGCCTACGCATTAATGATACAGACATAATTTCAAAAATTTTCTTCTGAGTTGGCAATCGCAAATCAGGCATCATTACCGCAGTGATTACAATTAGGGTACACAAAATTATGAAGAGGAACCAGAAACTTTGGCTTTCCTCCCACTTTTCCATCGTCCCATATTTTCCAATCGCTACGAATTTTCTCTTCATCAATGACAAATCCAAGCTCAATAGTTGAATATTGATCAAACGGGCTGGCATCGCCATCAACTACCCCATCAGGTTTCACTGTTGTGTATACAGGACTATTCTTGTTATTTTCTTCATGCTGTATTTCGCTTTTGACTTTATGAATCATTTTTTTAGCATTTTCAATTTTTTTTTCTAAAATCTTATTTGGCCCTTCAGCAAACAATTTTTTGCTTTTCTGAAAACTAAATAAAGCGCTGTCGAATTCTCTTTTAAGCATTTTCGCCTCTCCTAAACGATACCTTCGAGCAAAAGTACACAAATTAACTGAAAGACCAAAATACAGCACCAAAGAAAACTAGGAACACTTACCAGGCTTTCCACCACTTTGGTCTCAGCAGAATCGCATTTTCACAATCAAAGGTAAGTCCTTCAATATCGCCTAATTTTAAACGCGCAAGCGCTCGGTTGCACAATATGGTGCTTGTGACACGCGTTTGGCAAGAGTGAATGAAAAAGCGTAGAGACAAATATTCATGACAGCGACTCCATAAAAAGCAAAAGCAAAAGCAGCAAAAACCCGCGTATTTTGGTTGCTTCTGCTGTAGAGAAGGACTCTAGTAAGGTGAGAGCCTCGGAATATGCCATGTTTGCCTTAGTGTAACATTTTTTCGCGAAGTATTCGTTGCCCACTTCCTTTTGCTTGCTGGCTCTGGAGATGGATTCCGAATAGAGATTTTCTTCTTGGCGGGTCTTTTTGCGAGCGTCACTCATGGGACTTTGTACAGCCTCTCTTGTGCGCGTAACTAATATTTTTTTTTGGAGTGCCACAAAGTTGCGAATGGTTCGACTGCCGCGGGGTGGGTGGCGAGCGGTGCAGCCTGGAGCTTCTAACTGCTTTGTTTTCGCACAAAAGCTGCTTGGCCAAGAACAAAGCCAGAAGAGTGCATTCATCACGAGCGCTTAAGTAGCTTAAGCGCTTAAGCTTACCAAGAACGACCAGCCGATACTCTCAACCGCCGTCTACTGTACAGTACTGTTATATGTCGAATCCTGATATATGTGACCGGCGATGTGAACATTCATGTGATCAATCTCGATATCTTCAATTTCCGATACGAGTATTCTGAGTATTCTATCCGAATACCTACTTTCTTACCGGTCGAAAACGAATGCTTAATCGCTAGTACGTTTAATATGTAAAAATACTCTAGCCGCCTGCAGGCGCGCGCGGCTGAAATAATTGAATGCTGAAGTGTTAGTAAAAATAGTATGGTCAATCGCCTGTCAAATTGGTGAAAAAGTCAGTCGCAACATTCATTTCCAATCAATGGCGTATATATATGGCCACGTAGGCAATGGAGGGCACCGACAAGAAGTGCTTTCGTTCACACACTTCCAAAAAATTTGAGAAAAAAAAGAAGAAGTTTTTACGACATTGGAGCACCTCGAGAAAATGCGTTTGAGGGTGTTTTTGGGTCGAATGGGCGGGCAAATAGGAAAAAAAGTATTGAATAATTCGAATATGAAAAAAAAAAAAAAATGGCTAGATGGCCGCCATATCCTTTAGCTAGCCTGGCCGCCCCTATGGGATATCGACAAAAAAATATTAGCTTAAGATAATTCCGGAAGATTGCAAACGTAGCATACACACGCTGGTTACGAGAGAAAATGTTTACTAATGGTGATATGTTTAGTAAAAACATCAAATATGGTTACCATCACTTTTTACGCACGGAATTTTTTTTTAGTTCTATATATACCAATTTTTTTCCTCCCATATTCATTATGATCTGTTCAAGTCAGATCTGAACATACTATGTTCTTCTATAGCTCAGGTAAATTAACGAATCTTTGTTAATTATTTACGCACTGCGAAACTGTTTAAAGGCAGCAAACTTACAAGAATATATCATATATATAGTTGGTTAGAGCGCACGACTGTTAATCGTGAGGTCACTGGTTCAATTCCAGTTAGAAGAGGCCCATGAAAATGGCTTTCATTTTTTTTTTTCAGATTTTACCTTATTGTTTGTTGTTGTTTGTGGTGATAATGATGTCTTGCGTTCGATTCCTATTGATATAGACCGGCCATAAAAATAGATGATCATGTTCGATTGATTGATATCAACATTATCCGAATTCCTGAAGACAAAAAATGACCAGACAGATTTCAGAAATCAGAAGACATGAAAATCAACCCCTATTTTAACAGTCCATGTCACGTATATTCTACAATAACACGGTGAAACGCTACCAAAGCGAATTACGCTGGTTTTCTTGTGTTTCACGATAAGTTACTTTATATGAAAAGTAATGTATCTACTAACTAGCAAACCAGAGAGCTCTAGCTAGAGAAAGGATTAGACATCTCGATGAAATAGGAAGATTGTTGCAAAACCATCAAATTTATTCTTCAGCTTCAGGAGGCGAGAACATCTCTTGGATTTGATCGGAACTAAGATCCGCCAACCACGACTCTCCTTTTGAAACTATGGCGTCACCAAGAGCTGCCTTCCGCTTCATCATATTATTGATATATGTTTCGAACGTGCCTGTAGTTATGAGTCTATGCACATAGACAGTTTTTTTCTGACCAATACGGTAAGCGCGATCGGTTGCCTGGTTTTCGACGGCTGGGTTCCACCAGAGGTCAAAATGGATCACGTGCGTTGCAGCCGTCAGATTCAATCCAGTCCCGGCTGCGCGAAGGCTAAGCAAAAAAATCTTTTTCCCTGGGTTAGTCTGAAATTCAGCAACACTTTTATCTCGATCTTTACGAGAAGTACTTCCTTGAATGACCAGTGGATCTATCAATAGATGCCGACGAATAAGACCCCTCAATAGAGCAATAGTTTTGGCAAATTGTGAAAAAACAAGTACTTTCTCCCCACTGTCTACAATCTGTTTCAGCAACTGCTCCAAAAACATAACTTTCCCGGATAGTTCCAGAGTGCCGGGATGCTTTGAATCGTAGGTATTGGGATGATTGCACATTTGTTTCAATGCACTGATCACTTTGAGCACAGCACCTTTGTGCTCATTACCCTTGCCAAGGGACGCTTTGAACTCATCAACAACACTTTGGTATAAAGATGCCTGTGCAACAGGCATTTTGCACATTTGATCAATCACAATTTTATCAGGCAAGTCCTTTTTAATTCCCGGATCGGTCTTCATTCGCCTTAGCATAAATGGCGCAGTGCAGCGTTTGAGGAGTTCGGCGCGATTCTGGTCCATTTCCTTTTCAATAGGTTTCACAAAATTTTTTCCAAACTTTTTGAGGGTACCGAGATAATCAGGAAAAACAAGATCAAAAATGCACCACAATTCACTTAAACGATTTTCTACAGGTGTTCCAGAAAGAGCAATTCGATGAGGCACCTTTTTAGCAAGAGCTCGCAATGCCTTAGACGTCGCGCTTTTCGCATTTTTTACGGCCTGCGCCTCATCGCACACTAGAGCGGAGAATTTTGAATTCATAAGTGTTGACAAATCCGTACGGGCGACACCATATGTCGTCAGAATTACATGAACCGGAAGGAGACGTCGTTTCTTTTTGCATACCGAATCGCTGGTACCATTGTTTTTGCTACGACGTTGACCAAATTGAGTCGCGTTTCTATTGGGGCCATGATACGTCAATACTGACAAAGACGGTGCGAATCGCGCAATTTCGCTCTTCCAGTTGGACAATAGAGACGTCGGGGCCACTATGAGCACAGGATGGCTTGTAGTGCGGTTTTCTTCTTCTGCCTCTTGTCTCAAAAAAAGTAACGCAGTGATAGTTTGTATCGTCTTCCCAAGCCCCATATCATCGGCAAGTATGCAGCCACATCCAGAAAGTAAGTTAGAAACTAACCATCGAAAACCTCTTACTTGATAGTCTCTCAGCGTGGCACACAATGTTGGTGGTATCGAATGTTCCGTAACACGAACCAGCGATTCTAAAACCGTTGTGATCTGAGCTGAAGCGGCGAGAGAGCCATCAGCTTGTAAAGCCATCCTCAAAAGCTCCCTGGGACTCGGTTTTGGTGGAGGCTTTGCAACAGTTTTAAGAAGGTTGGCAATATCCGCGGCATCAAGATGAACATATCGATTACGAACCTTGAACAATTCACGACCTGCAGCAACAGCTTTCTGGAATTCTACGACAGAAACAAACACATCAGGACCAACAGCGATCTGCCAGTCATACCGAAGAAGCTTTTTAATTGTCAACCAAGATGAATTTCCAATACCAGTTGAGGTATTCTCATCACCGTTTTCAGCAAAGCTTGCATGCACAGCAGCTTTTGGTTTAAATATGCTTTTCAGAGACTTTGGCAAAACAACGCAAACGCCGAGGCGCTGCAGCGTTGGTGCTACGCGGAGAACAAAGGACTCGAATTGAGAAATATTTATTGGCGACGCCTTTCCATCCAGCAAATCGTCAAGGCTCAAATATCTACTCATTCTCGCCACGTACCTTAAAGCTTTCAGTTTACTATTTGGATACATTTTTGCAAACTCAATGACGCCGAGCTCTTCGGCGTGAGGACTAGAAAGCAAAGATAGCTTCAAGGCCAACAAATAATTGCCCTGCGTGGACTCTTTTAAATGCAGTGTGGCCTTGAAGTCGGCTTGCATCAGAGCAAATACCGATAGCCAGTCAGAAATGCCTTTTCCAACCCCTCGTTGAGATAAAGATACTACAGAGAAACAGTGAGAACGAAAGAAAGCAAGACTTTCCGCAGGAGGATTCTTCTTAAGTTTTTTATGCATAAACTTCATCTTTCGTACGAATATTGTGATCATAGCTGAGAGCAGATGTATGGTACCCCCCCATCCTTGCAAAGGACTGATGGTATCGTTGTTTTGCATCAATCCACGAATACTAAAATTAAAATGTCGCATACTGCTCGCCAATAAGGCGATCTGGGCAGCCACAATTGGAACTGATTCTAATGGCTGGTACGCGATACGAAACGAATGATTGCCAAGTGGAATGACTGCCGGAATGAAAGCACGGCTGGAAACTAACAAAAGTGTGACTCGAGAGGCGTTGAACAAAGCAGAATACGAGTAGCTTCCTTTGGCGGAAGAAAATTTGAGCATGAGGTGCATCACTACCCATAAACTTCCTAACACAATGACTTCATTTTCAAGTTTTTGCAATTTAAAAGGAAGCTCGAGTTTAGCAACGAGGTCTTGTGCGGCGAGTTCGGAGAAGAGGGAATTGTGTATTTTTACCAATGGATCATTTGCCCAAGCACCGGACAACTCCAACTTGAATGTCGCCTGAGATAGTAAACGCTCGACCTTTTCCATTCTGTTCACAATTTCACCATTCTCATCTTGTGTATTTCCCAATAGCCCACTACTCGTCTTTTCCTTCGTTGGCTTCTTTTTAGTCCCCTTTGCAACACCCGTCGTAAATATATTTGCATGAGTTTTTTTCACATTGCTGTAAAATTCATTGAGGACACTGTGATAGTCTAGCTGCATAGAAAATGGAGGGTTCTTAAGCAATGCGCCCAAAATAAAAGAGGCGCAGTCCGGAATTTTCAACAGCTGCAAGTCTTCATCTGCCTTTGTTTCACACGCGCCTGTTACCAGGAGCCGTTTCGGAATCTCTGTGCTCCTGCTTATGGGATAATAAATATTTGTGTCACGAGCTACCACTCCAAAAGATTTCTTCATGTCAAAACCTCGCAAAGAAAACAAAATAAATGGGTCTGTATCAACTGCTGCAGTGAGTACATAAAATACTGAGGCAAGATGCTTGCAAGGACAGGCAAAGTCCGGGCAGTCGCAACTGGAAGGCATATCAGAAAATCCTCGTGGAAGGATGAAGATATCCTGGCTTTTGCACGATGCTATCAAAGCTTCTGGGAGCTTCCCGTTCATTATTTCCGCCAGTAACAAAGGTTTTTTGTCAATAATTTCCATGATTTTCTTCTTCTCTTCAGCAGTAAATTGTGTGAACGAGATATTGATGTTGTAGAACGGCGAAAAAGATCCCCGGACCTTGGCTATGACTCTACAGCCCTCAAATTTGACTTGAAACACCTTGCCTGTGTTTGCATATGTCTTACCACGCTTAAGTCGTCCCTCATCAATGAAGCTGCAGAGACCGTCATACAGAAACGCGTGTCCCCATGGAGTCTTCCCATACGTATTCCGAACCATATTTTTCCTCGATGAGGAACAAGTTTTTTTTTTTTTTAAGTCAACAAGATGCAAATTAACAGCAAAACAGTACTATTTAGCTCAACTAAACAGTTATGTAATTTTGAAATTTACATGAAAATTGTTCTCAGAACTAAAATAATGCAAATGATGCAATTCACCTCACATAGAAACCACCCCCGCGTCCACTAAGTGCTTGGCCCACGTAAAAAACCAATGAGCACTATCTTCATATTTAAAGAATAATATACCTCGTACAACTTTGTCATGTACAATTGAATTGAATTGAATTGAAGCCGCACCACGCCCATCCTGACAAAAGGAATTGTATTCGAATATTCATGAATAGAATTTTTTGAAATTTCGCGCGCATTGCGTTGTCATGCAAAAAAGTCCGTATCGAAAAATCGCTAGGAATTGTATGAAAATGACAGATATTCCTCTGGTTAGAGCGCGCAATATTTTGTCTTCAGGACGTTGGGTAATTGTTCAATTACTCCCCATCCTGAAGACAAAAAAAAATATGACACCTAGCGATTAACCGTGTTATCGTAAAAGTATGTGATATGGACTGTCAAAACAGGGTAAATTTTTCATGTCTTCAGATTTTTGCATTTTTGGCTCCAGTAATTCCGACAATTCGAATCGGGTCAACAATTGCTTGCAAGTTATACTTGACCCATATTCTTTCTTTCTTTGTTACTTTCTTTCTTTTTCTTTTTACGAGTAGTCATTGTGCACATGTGATCTTCTAAGCTACCATGGTATCGTTGGCAAAAATATTGAACTAGAGATTTGTTCATATAAAATATTTATTCACGCTTGATCAATTGACTAGTCTAATTAGCTAATGTAATACTATTATAGGCATTTAATATATTAATAGTCAGACCGGCACTATCTCAATGAAGTTTTGGATATGGCCTCCTTCCAGTTTCTGTTTGGCACACGTGATCAAGATTTTTTCATCGATCTCAGGATCGCATGCATCACCAAAAGTGTACATGCTTGCTTGCTCTACCTCGTCCGACCTCCGGTACGCTATGCTCCTGCGATGCCCCATCACAAATGTTTCCTGCGCTCTTTTAGAAGCTCGCCCATCCTCTCATGAGTGATCTTCACCCTCTTCAACCAATCATCATAATTTTTCATGATCCTTCCCTTTGGAAAAAACACTGCAAATACGCCATAAATCGCAAGAAAAGGATAGAATCGATTATGGCGATGTTATTCAGATGTCCTATTTAGACGTCCGAACCAGCTTTTATTGTTAGGCATCCCGTCTCAAAATCTCATGCTGCCCCTCCTTTCCTCCCGGTGCTTGTATCTTCCTAGCTTTCCATCCGACGATGCCCTCTTGTTCAGCGTGGTCCTTTCGTCGCAGCTCAGCTGCCTGAGAAGCAGTCTCAACCTCTTTATCTCTTCGTCCTTTGCCTTTAAGGCGTTATTCAGATTCCCGATCTCCACTTTGTAGGCTCTGTTTTCTTCCTCTACACCTGAAAGCATATGCTTTAGAGTATTGACGCTCTCCTTCCACACGTCAGAATCGTCAGCTTCGATCTGACTCCGTCTCCTTATTTTTTTGTCGACCCTGCAAGCGACATCTTGTGGCTCATCCCGGGGCTTGCAGTCTGCAGACGTCAACGGATCCAAGCTTTTGTTTTCTTCGAGCACATCTTTTGAGCTCTGCCGTGCAAGTTCACCATCTTCAGAAAGAAGCGTGTCAGACTTTGCCATGAGGCGCAACTTTTCTGAAATACTCGGAAATAGCTCCACAATCTTGAGGAACTCCTCGAACGACAGTTTTCCGTCTCCGTTCTGGTCCAGCTCTGCGAAAAAATCAAGCTTTGCAAAGCAATCCTCTTGCAAACCAGTTTCAAGCAGCCTATTGATCCATACAAGCAGCTCAACAGCCTCGCTGGTGTCGAGATCTGAAGAGTTGTCGTGGTCTGCGCCTGTGAAGCACATCATCAGCTGTTCCTCGACCGTGCACGTGGGAGGGGAGCATAGTATGCCTATACCCACCAGAAACTCAGATACTGTGCATGTGCCGGTTCCGTTTAGATCAAACCTTCTGAATAAGCCTTTGAGCTGCTGAACCATACCCTCCGAATGGTTTTGCACACTTTTATGCGTTAAAAGGAGAACAAATTCGGGAAAGCTCACCAAATTCGTAAGTTGGCCGTTTTTGCACTTCTCCTCCCTCCATTCCTTGACTCTGTTCCACAATGCATTGAAAGGCTGGGAAAACTCCGAGGAGTTGCTTATTGAGAGCCTCACAGAGCGAAGATGGTCGCTCTCATGATTTAGCTCCACTTGTTGTCTGCTTCGCTTCCTATAGAGCAAGATGCGCTTGGCGTTCTTCGTGTGAATTGAATCGAATATTCGTCGCACGTCCCTCATAAGTTCGCTTAGATCAAAAGTTTGCCCAAGAATCTCTCGAAACAGCTCGCAAAAATCCACAAGATTTTGTTTTTCAAGAAATAGATGCTCGTTTGCGGACAGAACAGCAACTATAGCAGCAATCATCACACCGGAGCCGTGAAAAAAGGTTGCATCTAGTATTCGGTCCACAGCATCGGGAGGGAGCAGGGCCACAAAGAGTGACATCAGAGATTGAGTGCAAAGAGCTTCCATGACAACTCCTACGCTGTCCATGTGATTTGCCAGGTTAGGCAGGAGATCTTTGATCAGCTCATGAATGACGTCACAGTCCACCAATATTCCTTTCATGTCTGGAACGTAGTAATCTGGGAATAGTACCCCTGTGATGGCGGCCAGCATCCAAAACGTGCCTTCCTCATCCCCGAATTTGGAGTATAAGAAACCAGCCACGAAATTTAAGCTCTGACAATATCCTACTTTAGAGTTGTGCAGAGCATGGGCTGCAAGTATATTGTACAAAGCCGAGGATCCTGTCGGAGTGTTGATCTTAGTCTTCATATTTGGAAATGTTCGCGGTATGTCCTTCTTCAGCTGCTTGTCTAGGCTTTTGGATATGACGCTCGTCTCCCTAATTCGGCGCTTGAGACAGGTGTAGTACCCGTCATTCCCAGATACTTCTCCCTCGCGAATTTCTGAGCATTTGCTCTGCTTTGATAAGTCATTGTCGCATGCTTCTCTCAGGATGCGTGATTTGGAAAGAGTTGTCCACACCTTGTAACGAAATTCTTCAGGCACACCCTCCCAGGATAAATCAAGCAGAGGTTGGCTGCGAGCGCAAAGGTCAGATGCGCGTGTAGAGTGCTTTCGATGCTGCAAAACTTCGAGATATTCATTGACCTGTGAAATTTTAATCCATTGATCTGCCTGGTGACCATCGTTGCATGCATATTTATATTTGAAGTGGTGCCACAGTTTGGTGCAAGGCTTTGGAACCAGAAATCCTCTTTGATCAAATAATTGTCTTGCGCTCATTTGAGTCTCTTTGTGTTGCAGCGCTTCATCCAAAACATTTGAATTTAAAGTCTGCTGATGCTTGCTCTTTGGCCTCCGAGGAGACAAATGGCTGTTTGTAATTTCCGTTGCAACGGTCCTTCTCGAAAAGCATGACTGCACGCGTAAGCATCCCTTCAGCGCGTTGGGTTGACCCGAAATGTTTTGCCCAAGTCTGATCCAAAAGTCCCTGGTAAGATCGCTTTTGTCAGTGCTGGGTGTATCCTCGTCCAAAAGCGTGACCATAGAGATAGGTATCTCGACAGTTCCCAGGGCTTCTCGGTGGCGAAATCGGAAATACTTCCAAAAATGCAATTTGAGAGTAGAGGTGGTGCTGTTGTATCTGCGTGCAACTATTCGTGGTGCGCTTTCATCAATGTCAAATGCGAAGCACTCGTGAAATTCCCACTTCCTGCGCTCCAAGTTATCCCTGGCGACTTTCGAGCTTCCCGCGGCTTCACCGAGAGACAGATCGTAATAAATGCCCATGCTTGCATCTTTGGGGCTATTAAAAGAAATGTTGTCACTGATCTCGTAAACGTGCAGACTATGGATTCGTATGTACAAGGTTCCAGAGGGCACAGGCACTGTTTGCGTAATGATGGATTCGTAGAGGTGAGAGCAATCCTCAGCGGTAAGTTCTTTGCGCAACGGCATGCAACTGACAGACGGTCCAAGCTCATCACACACTTTCAGAGCATCCTTCAGAGCATCCTCGTGGCGCTTTTCCTTTGCGCTGTAGTTGGTCCCAGCAACGACGTACAAGGCATCGTTAGAGGCAGAGACGATTTTGATGGTCTTTGAGAGAGCCTGAACAAAGTTTAGTGTCTCAGGCTTATCAAAGTCAAACGTGAATATTAAAATACTCCATTCATTCAGGAATGATTTTAGCATATTCTCACTGAGCTCTGACCCACTCGTGTCTGTCACAAAGCTTCTTAACATGCAACGGTACGCCTGCGTCACGTAAGATCTTATGCGTGGTGAACCTTTGGTGTAGTTTTCAGCGCAGTCAATGACGTTGCTGTCATCATCACTGTTCGGCTTCTCTTTTGATGACGCGGGATGCAATCTTGGGCGCAATTCTTGGAAAAGCGTCTCAGTGCACTGATCTCTATGCCCTAGTATGTATATTTTCACAAAAAGTTCCTCGTGGAAGTGGTCCATGCCGGCGTCTTTTGAGCCTATGACATACAAGAATCTCAATCAGCCAAGGCCTTCTGACGGGTACGCGTGTGCGCAGGAAACATTTTTCAATTTTCCTTGCGCCGTGGATGATGGAGAGAAGTAGACGCGACCACAATCTAGTGAGAGGATATGCGCAAAGCAACAAAGAGT
>JACLAD010002584.1_pt1 | contig 35835 bp, 30 predicted proteins | sample 8027901 | NCBI WGS metagenome assembly JACLAD01 (sample SAMN15725071, study PRJNA655200) | protist metagenome | isolation source: fluorescence activated cell sorting (FACS) single amplified genomes of... | place: Spain: Blaines Bay Microbial Observatory, Mediterranean Sea | collected 2016-07-05 | reverse complement strand
ACGTCATTCTCTACTGCCGCGGGAACATTTCGCGCATCAGATTTTTTCATGACCACTCCGCTACGTCCCTCAGACAGTCTTTCGATCCCGGCTTTATCTTTCCCAAAGATCTTTCGGGTTACATTACAGGAACTTACCGTAACCAGTAGTAACAGCGCAAAAAGCGTATAATAAATTCTCATTTTTTAAACATCAATTTGAGGTAATCCTTTCTTTCTCAACACCTGGTTCATCCCGGGAATACCCTGAAGTCCGCCTGTATGGACTGCTAAAATACGAGTATTTTCAGAAAAATGGTCTTTCGAGATAAGATCAAAAATGCCGTACATCATCTTCCCTGTGTACACAGGATCCAGGGCAATGTTATACTGCAACTTAAAATTATTAATGAAATTCACCAAATCTGAATTCACCTTAGCATAACCGCCAAAATGATAATCTATTGCCATTCCCCAGTTCTTTTTCGTGGTTAGCTTTTCCACTTCTGAAGTCAGAAAATCGCCTTTTAAAGCCGGAAAGCCAATTATTTTTTGTGCTTCGGAAGAAGAGTTTATGATTCCTGAAATCGTACCGCCGGTGCCTACCGCGCAGCAAACCACGTCGAAATTCTTATCTTCTTCTGAAAGAATTTCTTCGCAACCCTTGATCGCCAGGGAATTTGTACCACCTTCCGGGACGAGATAAAGCAAACCGAATTTCTTCTGAAGCCTTTCCAGCATTTCATCTGAATCTTTTTTCCTGTAATCTTCCCTGGAAATGAATTCAAACTCCATTCCGCAGGAGGAAGCAAATTGTAGCGTGGGATTCTCCTGAATTGTCTTCTCAAGATCCTTCCCCAGTTCCTCTCCGCGAATAACCCCGATGGTTTTTAGTCCGTAGAGTTTTCCCGCCGCCGCGGTGGCTGCAATATGGTTGGAATATGCCCCTCCAAAAGTGACAATCTTGGAATGCTTTTCAAAAATGGCATTTTTGAGGTTGTATTTCAGCTTCCGGAATTTATTCCCGGAGACTTCAGGGTGCAGGAGATCTTCCCTTTTCATGAATAATGACACTCCGTGTATCTCTGTAATAAATTCATTTGGAATGAGATGTTCCTGCTGTAAAGCCATTTGGATTTGGGGAAATTCAGAAGTTAAATTTTAAAGTACCTGTCCTAAAGATACCGGAAAAAGCTCCATATCCTGCGTTTTTCAAGGTATTTTAAATTCCTTTCATTGGCATAAGCTTCCCGCTCAAAGCTTATTTTGTTATAGGCTTTAAAAGAATCACGATACTTTACAAGACCCACCACGTATTCTACAAGGTACCAAATAAAGAAAAAGATCAACAACAGCTCCAGCTGTTGCCTCATATGAATGCGTTCATGATTCATAAAGACAGGGTTTTTCCTAAGTTCCCGGCGTCTTATAAAAAGAAATGGCCACAGGGTTACCCCATCAAACCGGCGCGCCGGAATATATTTATTTACGACCACAAACATGGCAACAATATAAGAAATGCTACTTTTGTGATATGAGTTTTCCAAAGAAAAAAATTCCGCTGGAGGATGGTGATTATTACCTTACCCCCGAAGGCTATAAGTGCTTTACAGCCCAATATCATCTCAAACGCGGCTACTGCTGCCAAAGCGGCTGCCGGCACTGCCCCTACGGCTACGATTCAAAAACAAACCAACAGAAGAAAAAGTAAGATATGAGCTTCAAAAATGACATTTTAGAAGGCATTCCAGGGGAGCTTCCATCTCCAAAAAAGTACGACCCCAACGTAAATCATGCCCCAAAACGCAGGGATATTTTAACTTCTGAAGAAAAAAAGCTCGCGCTAAAAAACGCGCTGCGGTATTTTGACGCAAGGCATCATGAAACGCTGCTGCCCGAATTTATGGAAGAACTCAATACCTACGGAAGGATTTACATGTACAGGTTGCGACCCGATTATGAAATGTATGCCCGGTCTATTGATGAATACCCCGGCAAAAGTGTGCAGGCAAAGGGAATCATGCTCATGATACAGAACAACCTTGATCCAAAGGTGGCGCAACATCCTCATGAGTTGATCACCTACGGCGGAAATGGCGCTGTTTTTCAGAACTGGGCACAATACCGGCTGGTGATGAAATACCTGGCCGAAATGACCGATAAGCAAACACTTGTGATCAATTCGGGTCACCCGCTTGGTCTTTTCCCTTCGCATCCCGACGCTCCAAGAGTGGTAGTTTCAAACGGAATGATGATCCCCAACTATTCCAAACCCGACGACTGGGAAAAGTTCAATGCGCTGGGCGTGACGCAATACGGCCAAATGACTGCAGGGAGTTATATGTACATTGGTCCGCAGGGAATTGTTCACGGCACCACAATCACTGTTTTAAATGCACTTCGGAAATACTCAAAAGATCCCGCCGGTGCCCTTTTTGTAACCTCGGGACTGGGCGGCATGAGCGGCGCCCAGCCAAAAGCCGGAAATATAGCAGGCTGTATTACCGTTTGCGCTGAAGTAAATCCCAAAGCAGCCGAAACAAGATATTCACAGGGTTGGGTAGATGAGATCATTACTGATCTTGACGCACTCGCTTCACGGGTAAAAAAAGCAAAAGACCAAAAGGAAACCATTTCCCTGGCTTTCCTTGGCAATGTGGTGGACGTTTGGGAAAAGTTTTCCGAAGAAAATATTAAAATTGATATTGGCAGCGACCAAACCTCTCTTCACAACCCATGGGCCGGTGGTTACTATCCCGCCGGATTGTCTTTTGAAGAATCCAACAAATTAATGTCCGAAGATCCTGCTGCTTTTAAAGCAAAAGTACAGGAAAGCCTGCGTCGCCAGGTAAAAGCCATCAACCGGCACACCAAAAATGGCACTTATTTCTTCGATTATGGAAACGCTTTTCTCCTGGAAGCTTCCAGGGCAGGTGCGGCGATCCTTAAGGATGGAAAAGGTAACTTTGTAAAAGCGACTGAAACAGAAGAAGAACTTGATTTTGCTTACCCGAGTTATGTTCAGGATATTATGGGACCCATGTGTTTTGATTATGGATTCGGACCCTTCCGCTGGGTTTGCGCTTCAGGTAAGGAAGAAGACCTTCAGAAAACAGATGAAATTGCTACAAATGTTCTCGCCCGACTCAGGGAAAATGCCCCGGGAGAAATTCAGCAGCAAATGGAGGATAACATACGCTGGATCAAAGGTGCACAGGAAAACAAACTGGTAGTAGGCTCCCAGGCTCGTATTCTGTATGCAGATGCACAGGGCAGGATGGAAATCGCCCGTGCATTTAATGAGGCGATTTCAAGAAAAGAGATTGGAAATGTCATTTTAGGCAGAGATCACCACGATGTCTCCGGCACCGATTCTCCTTACCGGGAAACCTCAAATATTTATGACGGCTCCAGGTTCACGGCAGATATGGCCATCCAGAATGTGATTGGCGACAGCTTTAGAGGTGCTACGTGGGTGAGTATTCATAACGGCGGCGGCGTTGGTTGGGGAGAAGTTATAAATGGAGGTTTCGGTATGATTCTTGATGGTAGTAAAGAAGCTAAAAGGCGACTTATCTCTATGCTATTCTGGGATGTAAACAACGGGATTGCAAGAAGGTCCTGGGCACGAAACGACGGGGCTGTTTTTGCGATAAAAAGAGCAATGGAAACAGAACCTCTGCTGAGCGTCACTCTTCCAAATACGGTAGAAGAAAGTTTACTTAAGACATTGTAAAACTAAAAGAGCTTAAATTATGAGATTTTTAAAAATTACTCCTGTACTGCTCATGTTCGCGGTTATTTTCTCCTCCTGCAACAGCGTTAAAGTAGCAACTGATTATGACAGACAAGTTAATTTCAACCAGTACGAAACCTTTGCTTTCTTTAAACCGGGAATCGACAAAGCTGAAATTTCTGATCTTGATAAGAAAAGGATTCTTAGAGCCATAGAAGCCGAACTGCTCGCGCAGGGCCTTACAAAATCTGACAATCCAGATCTTCTTGTGAGCATATTTACAAAAACAAAGGAAAACATTAATATCTACAACAATAATTTTGGGTATGGTTATGGCTGGGGATGGCACCCATGGTATTGGGGAGCCGGTGCAAATACAGTGAACTCTACTACTGAAGGTACGCTGTACATAGACCTTATTGACGCTGAAGACAAAGAACTTGTGTGGCAGGGAATGGGTACTGCTGCCTTAGCACGAGACGTTGACAAAAAACAGGAAAGGATCAATAAAATTGTTTCCAAAATTATGGAAAAATATCCACCGGCAATATCCAGATAAAATTTTAGCCCCTCACCAAAGGAGCCACTAATTCAGAAGTTTAGAATTAGTGGCTTTTTATTTTTTCACAGCCTTACAGAAAACGATTTCGTAAAATCTAATTTTTGTATCTTTAGAACACGATTTACATATACATTTTATGGAGAAAGAATTTGAATCGAACGAAATCATAGATCGTCTTCCGGCGCATCTTAAGCAGTTCATAAAACCTCAGAATTATGAAGATTATACGGCCATAAACCAGGCAGTGTGGAGGTATGTGATGCGAAAAAATGTGGAATACCTGAGCCAGGTGGCGCATTCCTCTTATCTCGACGGACTAAAAAAAACCGGGATCTCCATAGACCATATTCCCAACATGTACGGGATGAATCGTATTTTAAAAGAAATTGGCTGGGCAGCAGTCGCCGTGGACGGGTTCATTCCACCCGCCGCCTTTATGGAGTTCCAGGCATTTAATGTACTGGTAATTGCCAGTGATATACGGCAGCTGGAGCACATTGAATATACCCCGGCGCCCGATATTATTCACGAAGGAGCCGGCCACGCCCCTATTATTGCGAACCCTGAATATGCCGAATACCTTCGCCGGTTTGGGGAAATTGGCTGTAAAGCGATCTCCAGTGCCAAAGACCATGAGATCTACGAAGCAATACGACATCTATCCATTATTAAAGAAGCCGAAGATACTCCCGAAGATGAAATCAAAGCTGCGGAACAAAAAGTGGACGAGCTGCAGAATGACGTGAGAGAGCAAAGCGAGATGGCGCAAATAAGAAATCTTCACTGGTGGACCGTGGAGTACGGACTTATTGGAACTCCTGAAAATCCTAAGATCTATGGCGCCGGACTTTTATCTTCCATAGGAGAAAGCGCCTGGTGTATGACAGATAAAGTAGGGAAACTCCACTACTCGATTGAAGCCGCACAACAGGATTTTGATATCACCAAACCTCAGCCACAGCTTTACGTAACTCCGGATTTTGCCTATTTAAGTCTGGTGTTGGAAGAATTTGCCAATAGAATGGCACTTCGAGTGGGCGGACTTGAAGGTATAAAAAAGCTCATCAATTCCGGAAGCTTAGGGAGCATAGAATTAAGCACAGGAATTCAAATTTCCGGTAATTTTACGAAAGTAATAGAGTATAATGGCAAGCCGGTATATTTCCAAACCACCGGAAAGACTGCCCTGGCTTCCCGCGAGAAAGAATTAGTAGGCCACGGCACACAAAATCATCTCGATGGCTTCGGTTCTCCCGTTGGAAAATTAAAGGGCATTAATCTGGCTATTGAGGATATGAGTCCGCGGGACCTTCGGGCGTATGATATCTATGAAGGAGAAAAAGTGAAATTCGAGTTTGAAGGAGGCGTTGTGGTTTCCGGAGAAATTATCACAGGAACAAGGAACCTGCACGGTAAGATCATTCTTATCAGCCTTCGGGATTGTACGGTAACCTATCAGGATGAAATCCTCTTCAAACCCGAATGGGGAAATTATGATATGGCCGTTGGAAAAGAAATTATTTCAGCATTTGCGGGCCCTGCAGATGCAAAATCCTTTAACCTCATCACCCACAAAACCTCTTCCTCCACCATAAAAAGCCAAAAAACTCCTGAAAGGGAAGAGCTGGAATCGCTATATAAATCTGTAAGAAACATCAGGGAAGGTAATAGTACAAAGTTTTCCCTGGAAGCTGCATTTGAGCTGGTTCAGAAATATCATTTAAACGACTGGTTACTTTCTGTAGAAATTTATGAACTGGTGTACGATCGTGATGAAAATTTTGCTGAAAAAGTAGCGGCTCATTTAGAAAAAGTAAAACAACAAAGACCGGGAGTAGCCCATCTAATTGATGGCGGCATTAGCCTTATTGAATCAAGAATGGCAGTGAAGTAATGGTCTTGAAAATAATATTATTGGTTGCAGTTCTTGTTCTCATTCGCGCATACAATTATGAGAAAAAAAGGCTCAAGAATAAAAAGCAGTAATCATATTTTTACAGTGTCAATTCCTCCAAATTCCCGGGATTCTGAAATTCTTCGTTGTTGTAATGCAGCGTCCAGCCTAAAGAACTGGTAAGAATATAGATCTTTTGAAGTTCGCTTATCAGCCGGTTTTTGGCATTTGATTTTAGGGTGGAATTCTCCACCTTTTCCCGCATTGATCTATTGATGCGCTGCTTGATCTTATTAAAATCGGATGCTTCAAACTGGTTCAAATAATCCTGCGTCACATCGTAGTATTTGATATCGGGATTTATGGAGATCTCCTCCTCCGGAATGTGCTTGATGATCACTGTTTTATTCTCTTCATCCAGCTCCACCTCCATTTTGCTAAGGTCATACGCCACAGTAGCAGAGGCATTTACCACGATCAGTGCCTTTTTCCTGGCAGAAAGTACATCGAGATAAAACTTTTTGGAATCATTATACGTGTACACCTGGGAAAAAGTCCCTTCGGTCACCACCAGTTTTCCAACATTTTTTATCTGTTCCTGGATAAGTGATGTACTTTCTTCCAGCCGCTCCCTTTCATCATTTCGATTGTCAAAATATTGAATTCCGAAGACAACCAGCAAGACCAGCAATGCTCCAATAAGGAAATTTCTCATAGGTAGATTTTAAAAACAGCAAAACAGACTCCTCAAAAATGAGATTTTGCTTTGCCTTTTTTAATATACAAATAACAGGCCTTTCCTGAAAAAAGAGTCTAAAATGTCATTTTTGGATATCTTTTCTTCAAATTATTTATTTTAAGTTGCAGCTGCTGAAGAAATTTTTGGTGTGCCTCAGAATTTTCATTGAAAGGCTTGTGCAAAAGCCCCTTCTGGATCTTTTCCACTTCGGCCATTGTCTTTTCGGTTTCTGAAGACATCCACGTCTCCCGGAATTTCTCCCAGATAAAATTGACGGCCGTGGCATTGGGATGGATCATATCTTCCTTATAAAACCTGTAATCCCGAAGCTCATCCATCATGATCTCGTAAGACGGAAAGTACTGCCCCCTGACCCCCGAAGGGGGAAGATCCAATAGTTCCTGAATGGCTATAATAAGAGCCGCCTTACTTCGCTGATTTTCTGTAAATCCGTCTTTTAAATGACGTACCGGCGAAACCGTAAGGATCACCTGAACCTTCGAATTCAGCTGCTGAAGGATCTCCAGGCATCCAAAAATGGCATTTTTGACCGGCGTTAGTTCTTTGGAAAAATTCTTCTGCGGCACCTTATGACAATTAGCAACAGTCTTTCCGGTTTCTTGCAATTTGTAGCCCCAGGCCGTTCCGGGAGTGATGACAACATGCGTCGCCTCCTTCAGAAATTTGTGAGTCTGCTGAATTCCAGCGTTTAACTTCTCCAGGATTTCCTCTTTTTTCCTGCTGTTAAGGTCTGAATGGGCTTCGTAGCAGTGCCAGGCTTCATTGTGGTAAAAAATATCCTTTTCAGAATACCTTTTTTGCTCCTGGACCCTTTGCAGAAAATTATGGACTGCCGCGGGATGAAATAATATTCCGAAGGGATTTTGAAGCGTTTGAAATTTATAATAATCCAGTTTCTTACCAATATTTTCCACAAAACATGAACCCAATAAAAGAATCTTTGAATCATATCCTATTTTTGGATCCTGTGGTGTAATTGGTAATTTGGTACGGAAATCCATTTCTCCCTCTCCCTGGCCCTCTCCCCGAAGGGGAAAGGGAGTTTTTTTTATAAACCTCACAGGTTTTCAAAACCTGTGAGGTCTGATAATTATTTTACAAACTCTATTGCTTTTTGAAGCGCTTCATTGATCCCTTCCGGATTTTTACCGCCCGCAGTGGCAAAAAATGGTTGTCCGCCGCCGCCGCCCTGTATGTATTTTCCGAGTTCTTTTACCACTTTCCCGGCGTTGAGATCTTTCTCCTTTGCCAGGTCTTTTGAAATATAGCAGGATAAAAGTGCTTTTCCGTTTTGTTCGGTTCCAAAAAGGAGGAATAAATTGTCCATTTCATCCCCTAACTGAAAGGAGAGATCTTTGATCCCGCCGGTATCCAGATCCACTTTTTTGGCCAGGAAATTTATCCCGTTGATCTCCTGAAGCTCGTTTTTAAGTTCGCCTTTCAGGTTTTTCGCTTTTTCCCGTAAAAGAACTTCGATTTGTTTCCTAAGTTCGTTGTTTTCCTCCTGAAGGCTGGAAATTGCTTTTACAGGATCTTTTGTGTTTTTCAGAACAGCTTTTACCTCCTGAAAAGCTTCGGCCTGTTCGGTAAAATATGCTTTCGCGGCATTAGAAGTGATGGCTTCGATCCTGCGAATTCCCGAAGCCACAGCAGCTTCAGAAACTATCTTGAAATGCCAGATATCGCCTGTATTTGCCACGTGCGTTCCGCCACACAGCTCTGTAGATTCACCAAAATTCACCGTTCTTACCGCGTCACCATACTTTTCGCCAAAAAGTGCGATGGCACCACTGTCAATGGCCTCCTGGTAAGGCACCGCACGTTTATCTACCAGCGGAATCTTTTCAGAGATCTTTTCATTCACGAAATCCTCTACCTGCTTTAATTCCTGCGGATTCACCTTGCTGAAATGGGAAAAATCGAAACGTAAATAATCACTTTGTACCATAGAACCTTTTTGCTCCACGTGAGTTCCCAAAATTTTTCTCAAAGCCTGGTGCAGCAAATGCGTCGCCGAGTGATTGGCCGCGGTTTTAGCTCTTTCAGTGGAATTTACCACCGCTTTAAATGTTCCTGCAGGATCTTGCGGCAGTTTTTTCAGCAGGTGAATAATAAGGTTGTTTTCCTTTCGGGTATCAATTACAGCAAACTTATCATCATTTGAACTCTGCAGAAAACCCTTATCCCCTACCTGGCCACCGCCTTCAGGATAAAACGGCGTTTGATTGAGCACCACCTGGAAAAGCGTTCCTTCTTTTTTGGATTCGACTTTTCTATACCGGGTGATCTTCACCTCAGCTTCAAGGGTGTCATAGCCCACAAAACCTTTATTTTCTTCTTCTGAAAGTACTTCCCAGTCTCCCGAAGTTACTTTTGAAGCGCTTCTGGAACGGTCTTTTTGCTTCTGAAGTTCTTTTTCAAATTCTTTTTCATCCAGCTTGTAACCCTGCTCATCCAGGATGAGTGCGGTGAGATCTATCGGGAATCCGTAGGTATCATAAAGTTCAAAGGCTTTCTTTCCTGAAACCGTTTCTCCTTTGGTTTCCTTTACGATTTGATCCAGCAGCACAAGCCCCTGATCCAGGGTTCGTAAAAAGCTGTTTTCTTCTTCCTTTATAACATTTTCAATGAGCGACTGCTGCGATTGCAGTTCGGGAAATGCTTCTCCCATTTGATCGCTAAGTGTCTTGACCAGTTTAAAAATAAAAGGTTGCTTTTGGTTCAGAAAAGTAAATCCATACCGAATCGCGCGGCGCAGAATACGGCGTATCACATAGCCTGCTCCTGTGTTTCCGGGCAGCTGACCATCGGCAATGGCAAAGGCTACTGCCCTGATGTGATCGGCAATTACGCGAACGGCGATATCCACCTGCTCCTCTTTTCCATAAGTTACTCCCGTAATTTTTTCGATTTGCGTGATGAGCGGCGTGAAAACATCGGTGTCATAGTTTGACTTCACATCCTGCAACACCATGCACAGGCGCTCAAAGCCCATTCCCGTATCCACATGCTGCTGTGGCAATTTCACCAGGGAACCATCGGCTTTCCTGTTAAACTGAATGAAAACCAGGTTCCAGATTTCCACCACCAGAGGATGATCTTTGTTTACAAGTTCTCTTCCAGATACTTTTGCTTTTTCTTCAGCAGAACGTATGTCCACATGGATTTCAGAAGACGGCCCGCAGGGACCCTGATCGCCCATTTCCCAGAAATTATCCTTTTTATTTCCGAAGATGATGCGGTCTTCAGGAATGATCTCCTTCCACAGGTTCAATGCTTCCTGGTCCATAGGGATGCCTTCAGCTTCGTTGCCTTCAAAAACCGTCACGTAGAGAATATCCTTATCAATCTTATAAACTTCTGTCAATAATTCCCAGGCCCAGGAAATTGCTTCTTTTTTAAAATAATCCCCAAAACTCCAGTTTCCAAGCATCTCAAACATGGTATGGTGATAGGTATCTTTTCCTACCTCCTCCAGGTCATTGTGTTTCCCGCTCACCCTAAGGCATTTTTGAGTATCGGTCACCCGCGGACTTTTAGGAGTTCCGTTTCCAAGAAAGAACTCCTTGAACTGGTTCATTCCTGCGTTGGTAAACATAAGGGTAGGATCATCCTTGATCACCATGGGCGCAGAAGGAACTATGGCGTGAGATTTGTTTTTAAAAAATTCGAGGAAGTTATTTCTTATTTCCTTAGATTTCATGAACTGGCTTATTATAAGGTCTGAGATTATTATTGTGACAGTGAGAAAACAATTTTTATCTTTGTTCGTTTCTCAATCTAAATGTTGCATCGTTTTGCAACGCTAAATGATAAGCAAAAATAGCATAATTTAACTTATGTCGAAGGTTAAATATTATTACGATAGCGAGACGCTTTCCTATAAAAAGATTGAGCGAAAAAGAGGACGTCGCATAGGGATTGCCCTCGTAAGTATCATGGGAGCTTTCCTGGCAGGATTTCTTCTTTTGGTGATCTACCTCAACATTCCGCAAATCGAAACTCCCAAGGAGAAAGCCCTGCGCAGGGAACTGGAAAACATGAAGCTACAGTACGGGCTGCTCAACCGAAAAATGGAGCAGGCCCAACAGGTACTGGCAGATGTTGAAGAGAGGGACAACAACATTTACCGCCTCTACTTTGAAGCAAATCCAATTCCCGAAGAACAACGCATGGCAGGTTTTGGAGGAATTAACCGCTACAAAAACCTGGAAGGTTTTGATAATTCCAAACTGATTATTGACAGCAACAAAAAACTGGATGTACTCACCAAAAGGATCGTTGTGCAATCGCGCTCCCTGGATGAGATCGCCACCCTTGCCGAAGACAAGGAAAATCTGCTGGCTTCCATTCCTGCTATCATGCCTGTTAAAAACGAAGACCTTAAAAGAATGGCTTCCGGCTACGGCTGGAGAACCGATCCTTTTACCAAGGTGAGGAAGTTTCACTACGGAATGGATTTTACCGCTCCACGCGGCACTCCCGTTTATGCGACCGGTGATGCTGTCGTGGAACGCGCTGATAACCGCTCCAGCGGCTATGGAAAGCATATAAGATTGAACCACGGCTATGGTTATGTGAGTTTATATGCGCATCTTTACAAGTACAATGTGAAGGTGGGGCAAAAAGTGCAACGCGGCGACCTGATAGGTTTTGTAGGAAGCACAGGCCGTTCACAGGCACCTCATGTTCACTACGAAATATTTAAGGATGATGAAAAGATAAACCCCATAAATTTCTATTACGGACAATTATCTCCTGCCGAGTTTGATGAAATTCTTGAACAGGCGCAACAGGAAAACCAATCTCTGGATTAATGCACGTAGACCTGCCCGAAAAATTGTACTATGGAATAGGAGAAGTCGCCGATGCTTTTGGCGTGAAAACTTCCCTCATCAGGTTTTGGGAGAAGGAATTTGATGTTATTAAGCCGAAGAAGAACGCCAAAGGAAACAGAAAATTCACTCCGGAAGACGTCAAGAACCTCGAACTTATTTATCACCTTGTAAAGGAAAGAGGCTTTACCCTTGAAGGAGCAAAAATACACCTGAAGGAAGAAAGCCAGAAAACGCTTAGCAATTTCGAGATCATAAGAAAGCTCGAAACTATAAAATCAACTTTAATCCAACTTAAAAATCAACTGTAACTATGAAAAAGTGGCTCGTTCCTTTATTAATTATTGGGGCTATTGTTTTGGGATTATACTGGCTAACTGCCGGAATTTACAATAACGCTGTTGACCAGCAGGAAGAAGCCCGTAGAACCTGGGCAAATGTGGAAAGCTCCTATCAACGGCGAAATGACCTTATTGGCAATCTCGTAAATACCGTTCGCGGTGCTGCCGATTTTGAGAGAAACACTTTGACAGATGTTATTGAAGCACGTTCACAGGCTACTTCGGTAAATGTAGATGCCGATAATCTTTCCCAGGAACAGCTGGAACAGTTTCAGGCTGCGCAAAGCCAGGTTTCTTCAGCACTTTCAAGGTTGCTGGTGACGGTGGAAAGATATCCTGAATTACGGGCTACCCAAAACTTTCAGCAGCTACAGTCGCAGCTGGAAGGAACCGAAAACAGGATCAATGTGGCCAGAAACCGCTACAATGAAGCGGTTACCAATTACAACGCTTACATTAGGAGGTTTCCGAACAATGTACTTACGGGAATATACGGTTTTGACCGAATGCCTGCCTACGAAGCAGATCCCGGTGCCGAAACTGCGCCTGAAGTAGAATTCGATTTTAACTAAACCTGTCAAAAATGGCTAAAGTAGACGAATTTCTTTCCAAAGAGGAAGAAGAGGAAGTGGTGGAAGCCATAAGAACTGCCGAGTTAAAAACTTCGGGAGAAATTCGGGTGCATCTTGAAAAATCCAGCAAAGGAGACATCTGGAAGCGCGCTATGGAAGTTTTCCACCTGCTTAAAATGGATAATACCAAAGAAGCGAACGGCGTGCTTATCTACGTTGCTGTAGAAGACAGGAACTTTATCATTTACGGTGACAAGGGTATTAACGATGTGGTGCCAAAGGATTTTTGGGAAAGCACCAAAGATGCGATTGTAGCGCAATTCAAAAAGGGCAATTTCAAGCAGGGTTTGGTAGACGGAATTTTAAAGGCCGGTCACCAGCTACAGGAACATTTTCCCTGGGAAGAAGGGGATAAAAACGAACTTTCTGATAAAATTTCAAGGTAAAGAATGTTATATTTTCAGCGGTTATTAAGCGCACTTTTTTTGTTAACTGCCTTTGCGGTCAATGCCCAGCGCGACATCCCGCCCCGGCCGTCAAACCAGACCAGCGTGTATGATGAAGCCGATGTTTTAAGCCAGTCCGAAGAAAGAAACCTTGAACAAAAGCTGATCAACTACGCCGATACCACCTCAACCCAAATCGTCATTGCCACTATCGAATCCCTGCAGGGAGAATATATAGGCACCTATTCTGCGGAATGGGCCGATGAATGGGGAATTGGACAGGAAGGGAAAGACAACGGCGTGCTTATTTTACTTGCTGAAGAAGAACGTAAAATATGGATAAGCACAGGATATGGCGTGGAAGGTTATTTAACCGATGCGGTTTCCTGGGACATTACCGAAAACGTCATTTTACCTGAATTTCGAAACGGTAACTATTACAGCGGACTCGATAAAGGCACCACAGCCATTTTTGAAGCGCTGAGTGGCGTTTTTGAAGGTTCGGGAAGGCGTCGAACATCTGGAGGCGCCTCCCCCGGATTTATCGTTCTGGCAATACTCTTCATTATTTTCCTCATCATCTTAAGCAACCGTAACAAACGCGGCGGTGGCCGTGGCGGTTACCGAAGAGGCGGATCACTATTGGATGTCATTGTGCTTAGCAGCCTGGGCCGTGGAGGTTTTGGCGGGGGCGGTGGCTTTGGTGGCGGTGGCGGCTTTGGAGGAGGCGGCGGTTTTGGCGGCGGCTTCGGTGGAGGTGGCTTTGGCGGCGGTGGTGCCGGCGGGGGATGGTAAAATAGAAATTAGAGGTTAGAGGTTAGAGGTTAGAAATATAAAGTATTCATAACCTATATTAGAACCAATCGCGCAATACTTCACACGAGATTAAAACACAAAATTTTATAATTAAAAAGCCTCTCAAAAATGGCATTTTTGAGAGGCTTTCTTTTCTCTTTTTACTTCTTACTTCTACTTTTCTACCCTCGTACCTGGAACTACATTCTTATGATTCCGCCGCGGCCCCTGTTTGGATCCTTTCCTCCAAACTTGCTTAACTTCAGGGTGAAACTAAGCATGAAATACTGCTCCAGGATAAGCTCCTGGGTATCCTGCACGTAATTGTCTCCCGTAGTTCTGGAGGTGCTTACGTTTTCATTCAGCAGGTCATAAACTTTCACTTTTACAGTAGCGTCCTCATCCAGGAACTGGTAACCAAGGCTCATGTTCCATAGAATTGCGGTTGGATCGAAGCCCGAAGCCACATTTCCGAAGTAATTGTATGAAAAATCATTTCCAAAAACCACATTTTTGGGCCAGTAGGAGGTAGCCTCCACCCCTATCGTGTGGTTGGTATACTCCTCTTCCCTGTTCATGTTGATGTCATAATTAGTGAGAACGTAGTTGAGTTCATACCGCGGATTCAATTCAATAACTTCATTTAAGGTATATCCCAATCGAATGCTTGGACGGAAGCCATATCTGTCGGCATTAAATTTTCTAGTATTTGAAAAACCAACCTGGCGGCTATAATTTACATTTGCTCCCAACCTGTAACTAAATTCCCTTTCCTCCTTCTTATATCTTTTACTATAAGACGTCCCCAGGTTGGCGTCTACTCCTCCATCTACATTTGTGTATGTTGTAACACTCAATAGGTCTTCACCCGTAATGGTATAAGGCACAACCTGGTCTTCTATAAAAGAAACTGAAGCGTAGGTGCTAATCCCGCTTCGGGTGGCAAAATCAAAATTATGGTATCCCAGATTGAAACGGTGTGAAAAAGCAGGATCAAGATCGGGGTTTCCAATGAAAATGTTGGTAGGATCTGTAATATCTTCCACAGGTTGTAATTGCCTTACAGATGGAATATCTGTATCATTTCGATAGTAGAGATACAAACTGCTCCCCCGTTTTATCTCATACCGCACATTTGAACTTACATAAAGGTTGTTGAAATTCTTATCTAAAGAGGTTTCTGCAATGAAATTTTCATTTTTAAGAGAAGTATTCAGCAAACCTACACTTATAGAAGTACGCCATTTGCTGCCTTCATAGTTAAGTCCCGCATTGGGAATATGCTTTACGCTTTTTACCTCGAAAGCGTTACTTAGGTCCTGATTAAAATCGGAATATTCCCCGGTACTTTCATTGAAGTCATAAACAGTTCGTTCGTTCTGGGAGTTTTCGGTGCTAAATTCGTAAGATAGGTCAAGAAACAACTTATCTGCCAGCACAGAACGCTGGGTAAGACCAAGCGAATACTCATCTGTCTCATTTTCTTCATCAATCAATTGGTTTCGGATATCTGTACTCTCCAAAATGCCATTTTCGTAAGTCATTCTTTCAGAAAAGAACCTGTTTTCATTTTCCTGAAGGTTATTCCTGTTTTCAAAATCCAGCTGAAGATAAGCTCCGCGTGCTCCAAATCGTCGAATAACGTCTATTCGGTTACTAAAGTTGCTGCTGTAAATATCTTCATTATCCTGTGTTGCAGAATTGTTGATCAAATTGCCATTTTCAAGCCTCTCCGAAACCTGAGATCTCACAGAAAACCCATCGTTGATCTGGATTGCCGGCCTTACCGAAATACGGGTAAGGGTATCTGGTTCAAATTCAAAACTTAAATTTGCCCTGTGACTGTCATTCACCACATTCCCTTCGGAAACGGAATTTGTGAAGAAATTTCTATCTGGCAGGAAAGTCTCCCTTTCTACGATAGAGCTGGTTTCAGTATCATTTTTTCCGAAGAAATAATTGGCATTTACTTCAAATTTTTCATCCCATTCATTGGTAAAATTCAATCCTGCCGTTTCACTTTTAGTAATTCCGCCGCCCATACCAAAACCCTGGCCATTAATGCTAAAACCGCCGTTGCTATTGAAGGACATCCTGTTCACTCTGCCGCGCCCCATCATATCATAAACTTCATCAAAGCTAAAGCCAGAGCTGTTGATGTTGTTGGAACTCGCCAGGGCGCTCACCCTTAGCTCGTCTTTAAAGTAATTCCCTATTCCGCTTAGTTCATAGCGTTCATCGGTCCCGCCACCAGCAGTCGCCCGCGCAAAATAGCCCCGGTTCTTATCTTCCTGTATGGTAATGTTAATGGTCTTATCATCTGGGTTTCCGGCTTTTCCGGTGAATTCTTCGGTCTTGGTCTTGGTATCCACAACCTGTATTTTATCAATTATTTCCTTCGGAAGGTTTTTGGTGGCAATTTTAGGATCATCTCCAAAAAATTCTTTTCCATTCACGAGGATTCGGGAAACAGGTTTTCCGTTGACGGTGATATTTCCCTGAGAATCTACCTCCACACCCGGAAGCTTTTTCATGACATCCTCCAGGTTGGCATTTTGCCGCGTGTTAAAGGATGCCGCATTGAATTCAAGAGTATCAGATTTCACCGTCACGGGAGCCCTGTTGGAAACTACTGTTACTTCTCCCAGGACATTTGTGGCCACCTGCATTTCTACAGGACCAAGATCAATTTTGCGGTTTTCAAGGGAAATGACCCGGTTTAAAGGAATGTAACCTGCATAGCTCCCGGCAAGGCGCAAAGAATCTGCACTTTCTGAACCTTCAATACTAAAGTTTCCTTCCTTGTCTGAGATCGTATATGCAACCAGAGAGCTATCTGCAATCCTTTCTACAAATATTGTAGCCGACTCCAGCGGAAATCCTTCCTCCTGATCTACAATTTTACCGGTTATTTCAAATTGTTGTGCGGCAGCTGCAAACGAAAACAGGCCAAGGCAGAGGGCAAGAAAGAATTTCATTAAAAGATTTTTGTTTAGATGAGGATGTAAAACTATAAAAATAGTTGAAACTACTTCCTAGTTTGACCTAATCTTTTCAAAAAAGTTTAATGTTTTTTATTTTTTTCTGAAATAAACTGAAACAGGCACTCCTGTAAAATCAAATTCCTTTCTAAGTTTGTTCTCCAGGAAACGCTGGTACGGTTCCTTTACGTATTGTGGTAAATTACAGAAAAATGCGAACTGCGGCTGCGGGGTGGGTAACTGCATGCAGAATTTGATCTTAACATATTTCCCTTTGTAAGCCGGCGGTGGATAGGCTTCAATAATAGGCAACATGATCTCATTAAGTTCACTGGTCTTGATCTTTTTGCTCCTGTTCTGATAGACATCCACAGCGGTTTCTATAGCTTTATAGATTCGCTGTTTTGTAAGGACCGACATGAAAATGATTGGAACATCCACAAAAGGCTCCATCTCCCTGCGAATATTTTTTTCATATTCTTTCATAGTGTTAGTTTCCTTGTCGATCAAATCCCATTTATTTACCAGGATCACAATTCCTTTTCGGTTTCGCTGTGCCAGCCAGAAAATATTCTGAACCTGCCCGTCAAATCCACGGGTCGCATCCATGACGATCAAACAAACATCACAATGTTCGATCGCTCTCACAGAACGCATAACCGAATAAAATTCAAGATCTTCCTTTACCTTAGATTTCCTCCTGATTCCCGCAGTATCCACAAGATTAAATTCAAACCCGAAGCGATTATATTTTGTATCAATGGAGTCACGGGTGGTCCCGGCAATATCTGTAACTATATAACGATCTTCCCCAATAAGCGCGTTTATAAACGAAGATTTCCCTGCGTTGGGGCGGCCTACCACGGCAAAGCGCGGTAACTCTGTTTCCTCTTCCTCGATCTTTTCTGGTAATTCCTCTACTAAAGCATCCAAAAGATCACCGGTACCGCTCCCACTGGTACTTGCGATAGGATAGTATTCTCCAAGTCCAAGAGAATAGAATTCAACGGCATTTTCAAGCCTCTTGGAATTGTCAACCTTGTTCACTGCAAGTAAGACAGGTTTCTGAGAGCGTCTTAATAATTGCGCCACCTCTTCATCCATAGGTGTAACGCCGGCTTCCACATCAACCATAAAGATAATAGCATCTGCCTCTTCAATAGCAAGTTCTACCTGCTTGTCTATTTCGGCTTCAAACACATCATCACTTCCCACAACGTATCCACCGGTATCTATGACAGAGAAATTCCTTCCATTCCAGTCTGTTTTGCCGTAATGACGATCACGGGTCACCCCGCTTACAGAATCCACAATGGCTTCCCTGCGCTGAATTAACCGGTTAAAAAACGTTGATTTCCCTACATTTGGCCTTCCTACAATGGCAACAATGCTACTCATATTCCTTTTCTTAAATTACGGCGCAAAATTAGGCTTTTTTAATTTAAGATATGAATATGAAAATTCCAAAGTTTGGATGCTTGCTTCTGGTATTTAGCTGTAGCCTTTTCGCCCTTTGGCTTTAGGCTATGGGCTATAGGCTTTAGGCTTTAGACCTTAGACTATAGACTCTAAAATTTAGAATTCAGAATTTGCAATTATTAATATCTTACTTTTGGATTTAAGTTTTGGCTCGCAATTAGCGCTCGTTATAACCAAACCTTCTTAACTGGCGCGAATCGCTACGCCAGTTCTTGTTGACCTTCACATAAAGTTCCAGGTGCACCTGTTTTCCAAAGAATTTTTCAAGATCGCCACGGGCCTCCACACCCACTCTTTTCAAAGCGGCACCTTTATGCCCAATAATAATTCCTTTCTGAGTTTCCCGCTCTACCATTATGACACTTCGCATCCTTATGATCTCTTCTTCCTCAAAAAATTCTTCGGTTTCAATTTCCACACTGTAAGGTATTTCCTTTTTATAATGCATCAGAATCTTTTCGCGGATGATCTCGTTCACAAAAAAACGTTCGGGTTTGTCGGTAAGCGTATCCTTGGGGTAAAAAGCAGGAGATTCCGGCAGAAGTGCTACAATGCGGTTGAAAACTTCGGAAACATTAAAACCTTCCAAAGCAGAAACCGGGTAGATTTCGGCATTGGGAACTTTTTCCTTCCATAGCTGTACCTGCTCTTCAAGCTGCTGCTGATGAGATTTGTCGATCTTGTTCAGCAGTAAAAGAACCGGAATTTCAGAATGAATGATCTTATTAAAAAATGCCTCGTCTTTAAGGGCTTTTTCGCCAATCTCTACCATATACACCAGCACATCTGCATCTTCAAAAGCAGATTTAACAAAGTCCATCATAGATTCCTGAAGCTGGTAGGCCGGTTTGATAATTCCGGGAGTATCACTTAAGATCACCTGGAAATCCTCACCGTTCACAATACCTAAAATTCTATGACGGGTAGTTTGTGCTTTGGAAGTGATGATGGAAAGTTTTTCTCCAACAAAAGCATTCATAAGGGTAGATTTTCCCACATTGGGATTTCCTATAATGTTTACAAAACCGGCTTTATGCGACATAATCTCATTTTTTACAAAGATATTCCATTTAAAAAGGCTCTCCTAAACCTTTTCTAAATTAAAATTGATTTTTGCTTTTTTTGAAGCACCTGTTACTGTAATGCATTTAAATTTCCCTAATTTGAACCAAACTTTAGCCATGAAAGAAACCTGCCCTTTGTGTGGCGGAATGGGAAAGGATTTCTTTTCCTCTAAAAACCGGGAATTCCTGGAATGTGAAAACTGCAAAGGGATTTTTGTGCCAACTGCATTTCTTCCCAATCCTCAAAAAGAGCTGGCGCGGTACAAACATCATCACAACGACGTCAATGATAAATATTACCAAAGATTTGTCTCCCCGCTTGTAAATGCTGTTGCCAAAGATTTTAAAGGCCAGTCACCTGCCGGACTCGATTATGGTGCCGGCCCCGGGCCGGTGATCACCAAAATGCTGCGGGATAGAAATTTTAAAATCTCCCCGTATGATCCTTTTTTTAAAGATGATGAACACCTTCTTGAGCAGCAGTATGATTTTATTGTTTGTTGTGAGGTAATAGAACATTTTCATCATCCAGGGCAGGAATTTGAAAGGCTGAAAAAACTTCTTCTCCCAAACGGAAAGATCTATTGCATGACAAATCTCTTTTCCCCCGAACTTGACTTTGCGAACTGGTATTACAAAAATGACTTTACGCATGTCTTTTTCTACAAAGTGGAAACGCTTGAATATATAGTTCGAAAAATGGGGTTTTCGGGCATGTTTCTCAAAAACAGGCTTATCGTACTATCTTCAGAAGAAAACAACTGAGCATAAAAAGAGATTTTTAAAGTTTCTCCCTGAGCTGGAAAATATTAAATAAGACCAGCTTTATTCTGAGAAGGAATCCCCAGGTTTTAAAAATATTTTTATACTTTTGCCCGCTCTTATGAAGCACGGAAGAAATATATTATCATCTTTGATTACTCCGCCCTGAAAGTCCGGCTGCTTCCCTTATCCAAATTTTCCAATAACCGTTCAATATCAACCGAAAACAGGTCATATCTGTTCTCACATGTTCCATAATTATTAAAAGATGAAAAAGTATTTAAACCTTTTCGATTTCTCCCAAAAAGTAGATTACAAGCTGGAAATAATGGCCGGGCTTACTGTTGCCCTCGCCTTAATTCCCGAAGCAGTTGCTTTTGCCATGATTGCCGGTCTTTCTCCTCTTACAGGATTATATGCTGCTTTTGTCATGGGACTTGTAACCTCTATTTTAGGAGGACGGCCGGGAATGATCTCGGGTGCAACAGGAGCCGTTGCTGTCGTCATCGTTGGCTTATCCATCTCCCACGGACCCGAATATATTTTTGCAACCGTTATTCTTGCCGGAATTATCCAGTTACTGGCCGGAGTGCTGCGGCTTGGTAAACTTATACGGCTGGTACCGCATTCGGTGATCTTTGGATTTGTGAATGGTTTGGCTATTATCATATTCATGTCTCAGCTTGACCAGTTTAAAACTAGCAATGCCGCGGGAGAACTGGTATGGATGACAGGAGAACCGCTTTACACCTTGCTTGGCCTGGTAGCGATCACCATTGTTATAATCATTGGTCTTCCAAAATTAACAAAAGCAGTTCCTGCAAACCTGGTTGCTATACTTACGGTATTCGCACTGGTCGCATTTTTAGGAATAGACACAAAGTCTGTAGGAGACATGGCGTCAATTAATGGTGGTTTTCCTCCATTCCACATTCCCATGGTTCCTTTGAACTGGGAAACACTGGCGCTTATTTTTCCTTATGCAGCCATTATGGCCGGAGTTGGATTGATAGAAAGTCTGCTTACGCTTAACATTGTTGATGAAATCACCGAATCCCGCGGGCGAGGCAATAAGGAATGCGTCGCACAGGGAACTGCAAACGTCCTTTCGGGCTTCTTTTCGGGAATGGGTGGTTGCGCCATGCTGGGGCAAAGTTTGATCAATGTTTCTTCGGGAGCACGTGCAAGACTTTCAGGAATTGTAGCGGCCGTTATGTTGCTCGTTTTTATCATGTTTGCTGCAGATGTGATTGAACTTTTGCCAATGGCTGCGCTCACCGGGGTAATGATCATGGTTGCTGTGGGAACCTTTGAGTGGGCGAGTTTAAAAACCTTCCGAAGAATGCCAAAGTCCGATGTACTGGTAATGGTACTGGTAACCCTGGTGACGATTTTCCTTCACAACCTTGCGCTTGCGGTGTTGGTTGGCGTGATCATTTCGGCGCTGGTATTTGCCTGGGATAATGCAAAAAGAATTCGTGCCCGTAAAAGCATAGATGCAAACGGAATAAAACACTACGAAATGTACGGGCCGCTTTTCTTCGGAAGTGTACAGACCTTCAATGACAAATTTGATGTCCTCAATGATCCCGATGAAGTGATCATTGATTTTTCTGAAAGTCGTATTGTAGACATGTCCGGCATTGAAGCCGTAAATAAACTGACAGAACGTTACGCCAAACAAGGCAAAAAATTGCACTTAAGACACTTAAGCGAAGATTGCCGAAGATTGCTAAGCAAAGCCGACGCTATTATTGAAGTAAATATTTTAGAGGATCCAAACTACAAAGTAGCCGTTGATAAGCTGTAAGTTTTTTAACTTTACATTTCTAACAGAAAATCCCTTTTATGCCTAGAAACTTACATGGAGACCAGGATTTTGATACCACTCCTTCCATTAAAAATAAAGCACTTAGAATTAACCTTAATGAAAGCATTTATGGCACCTTTGCCGAGATAGGCGCAGGGCAGGAAACGGTTCGGAATTTTTTTCGTGCCGGAGGTGCTTCGGGTACCATCGCCAAGACTTTGAGTGCATATGACAAGGATTTCAGCGATGCAATTTACGGGCTGGAGCCGCAGGGAAGATATGTCACCGAAGCCAGATTGCTTAGCATGCTTTCTACGGAAACCCGGTTAATAGAAGAAAGACTGAAAAGGGATAAACACCCAGACAAGCTGTTTTTTAGCTACGCAAACACAGTAGCCACCATAGATTTCGCCAAGAAATATAAAGGTCACGGCTGGCTGGGTATTAGATTTCAGGTTCACCCGGAACAGGAGTACAGCGAGATCCTGCTCCACATACAGTTTCATGAAAATTCAGCAGCCCAACAGCAGGACACGCTTGGAAAATTGGGTGTTAATCTCATTTACGAGGCCTTTTACAACTATGACAACCCAAAGCAGTTATTAAAGAATTTATACGACCACATCAATAGTGATGACATTGAAATAGACACCATAAACTTCACCGGACCTCTTTTTGAAAAGGTAGATAACAGGCTTATGAGTCTGCAACTGGTCAAAAATGGCATGACCGAAGCAGTAATGTTCGCGCCAGATGGCAACAACGTCCTTCCCGCCAGTGTGCTTTACAAAAAAAACATACTTACTTTACGCGGAAGCTTTCGGCCGGTGACCAGGGTGAACATGAGCATGTATGAAAAATCACTCGAACTTTTCCTTAACGAAAGAAAGGTCGAGGAAGACAGAACGGTGGTCATCTTTGAAATTACGTTATCCAACCTTAAAGCGGAAGGAGAAATTGATGAAAAAGATTTCCTCGACCGCGCAGATCTTTTGGGTTCTTTGGGGCAAACTGTCATGATCTCCAATTTTCAGGAATACTACAAGGTAGTTGAATATTTCTCGCAGCACACCAAAGAGCGAATGGGACTTACCATGGGAGTAAATACATTTATTGACATTTTTGATGAAAAATACTACCGTCATTTAAGCGGCGGAATTCTGGAAGCTTTTGGGAAACTGTTTTTCAAAAGTCTTAAGATCTATCTCTACCCGCTCAAGAACCCTGTTACGGGCGAAATCACCACCAGCGATAATCTTGAAGTGCATCCAAGAATGAAGGAGCTCTTCCAGTATTTCAAGGATAACGGACGAGTGGTAGACATCACAGATTTTGACCCGGAGATCCTGGACATTTATTCCAGGGAAGTTCATCAAATGATCGTGGAAGGAAAATCTGGGTGGGAACACATGCTGCCCAAAACCACCACAGCCATGATCAAGGAAAAAAATCTTTTCAGAAGTTAGAAATCGTTTATTACAAATTGAAAAGGGAGCCAAAAATGACATTTTTGGCTCCCTTTCTATTATACTTTCTGAAAATAACTAATCCTGATACTGGGAATTTGGCCAGGTATCGTTAGAGAAATTTACATCGGGAAGGATTTTTTCGGGATCCATTTCCACCCGCTGCACCTGCTTGTCTGTTCTAAGCAAATGATGCCAGGTATCTCCCCGCTGCCAAATCTCTACCGGCAGCCTCACTGTTTCCTGAGATCCATCTTCGTAAGTGACCTCCATCACCACCGGCATGGGAATATCTCCATCATTCGTTATGCTTATGACATAATTCCCCTGGTACGGCTGCACATTGTCTACAGAAATATCAATGTTTCCGGTGCCGTAGAACCAGCCCTGCCAGAACCATGAGAGGTTTTCTCCTCCCACATTTTCCATGTGATTGAAGAAATCTTTTGGTTGTGGGTGTTTAAAGGCCCAGGTGGCAATATAGCTTCTAAAAGCATTATCAAAGCGCTCTTCTCCCAGGATGTATTCGCGCAGCAACAATAAACCAACAGCAGGTTTGTAATATGCTACCATTCCCAGGTTGCGCAAATTGGTTACATCTGGATAGGTGTCTATTCCTTCCCGGTTTGGGTTCGTATACCAGTTGTTCATTCTCCTGGTCTCATTAAGCCGTGAAGGATACTCTCCTTCATTAAAATTTAGCGTACTGTAATGATTGATAAAAGTATTAAAACCTTCATCCATCCAGGCGTAACGGCGCTCATTGGTCCCTACTATCATTGGAAACCAGTTATGCCCAAATTCATGGTCTGTCACGCCCCAAAGGCTTTCTCCTGTACTTTCCCAGGAACAGAAGTTAAGACCGGGATATTCCATTCCGCCTATTTCAGCAGCCACGTTTACAGCAGCAGGCCAGGGATATTCAAACCATTTTTCTGAATAATATTCAACAGAAGCCTTCGAGTATTCTGTAGACCGGCTCCAGGCATCTTCGCCGGCACTTTCTTTTGGATAAGCAGATTGTGCCATGGCGTCTCTCCCGCTTGGCAGATCGATCTTTGCCGCATCCCATATAAACGCACTGGAAGAGCCAAAGGCAACGTCTCTTGAATTTTCTATTCTGTAGTGCCAGGTAAGGGTTCCCTCCTGCTTCGCTCGAATGGAAGGATCGTTCACCTCTTCAGGCTTTATAAGATACACCGTAGTGTCACTTTTGGAAGCCACATCCATTCTCTCGCGCACTGTACGGGAAAGCACCTGCCGCGGATTCTGTAACTCTCCAGAGCCTACCACGATATGATCCCATGGCGCAGTGACTTTGTAATCAAACGTACCGTAGTCATAATAGAATTCTCCCGCTCCAAGATAAGGTTCTACGTTCCAACCTTCTATGTCATCAAAAACAGCAACCTGCGGAAACCACTGTGCCATGGCGTAAATAGTCCCGTCTTCTACTTCTAGACGCCCCATTCGATCCATCCCTTCTACCGGAATTTTATAGGTAAAATCCATAGAAACGGTTGCTTTTCCTCCCTTTGCAGGAATTGGCCTGTCGAAGAAGACCTGCATGCGCGTGTCTGTTATTAAATATTTTGAAGAAGTACTGCGTCTCACCTTCGCCTGTAGATTGGAAATTTCATAGCCGGCATCTATATCGCCTGTGTACCTGTTCCCTCCAATAGGAGTGGTAAGCGTCCCGCGGGAAGTTTCAGTAAAACGGTTTTGTTCCAGGTACATCCAGATGAATTCCAGTTCCTGCGGAGAATTATTGGTGTATTCCACAGTAATACTACCTGTGATGGTGTGCGCCTCATCGTCAAGGGTCACTTCAATGTCATAGTCGGCTTCGTTTTGCCAGTAGGCCGGGCCCGGTTTTCCCGAAGCAGCCCTGTACATATTCCCGCTGCGATCCATGAATTCGGAAAAATCCTGTTGATTGTTTTGTGTTACCTCCTGTGCGTTTACTTTGGGCAATATCATTCCCACAAGCAATAACGTAAAGAGTGCTTTTGAAATTTGAGTCATAGGTTGTCGTTTTAAGGAGTGCTAATTTAAATAATCTGTTTAAAATTCCCTGAAATGACTCGATTACTTTAATTCCGAAGCTATTTATACAGGAAAGCTACTATTGCTCATGGCATTTGGATCTTTTAGATTAAAGGGAATTCGGTAGTTTTCGTCAACAAAAAAAGGTGACATGATGCCACCTTTTTAAAATTCTTATATAAGATATTTCTTATCCCTGAAAATGATTTTTCAGTCTTTCCTGAAGTTCAGGGTCATTTTGAAGTCCCATGGCAATTTGCTCATATCTTTGAAGCGTTAGGTCCTGCTCTTCAATAACTTCCTGCATTTGCTCCTGGTACCCCATTTGCATGTCTTCAAGTTCTGCAGCTATTTCTTTATGTTTTGCTTTTTCTTCTGCGGTTGCTTCCACCGTGGTTTCAGGATTCATGGAAGCCTGCTGAATTTTGTTGAATTTTTCCACATTCATCCCACTTTGTTGCACAACTGTCATCATTTCCTGTTGCGCTTGTTGTGTGATCATTCTAATTCCCTGAAAAGCATTTGCAAACTTCTCTAATTCACCGTCGCTTACCTCAACCTTTTGTTGCTGCTGTGGCTGTGGCTGCGAGATTTGCGCCGAAGCTGCAACAGTTCCCAAAATGGTGAAAAATAGTAGAAAACTTGCGAATTTTTTCATCTTAAGCATAATAGTCTTTTTATTGTTAGTCTATACCCGGACAAACACCTTGCCACAATTCCTCATTCAGAAAAAGGCTGTAAAATGTCCTTTTTAGATAAGCTGCGAGAAGAAGTTTAACGCAATACGCTTTACATGACACCTAAAAAAGTAAAACCTGCGGTCTGCCTGCTATTTCATGAGATTAAAACCTTCAACAAGGTTTGAAAATTGATTTCTGAAGTTATTCGGTAAGCTTCTGAACACAGAAAATTTCCTATACTCTTCTTCTCGCTTGTTCTTTTTTAGAAAGTCGTGCTAAAATGTCATTTTTATATCTTACTTCAGAATTATTTACAGGAAAACCTGAAAAAAGCAGCTAAAAATTCATTTCTAAAATATCTACCACAGCACTTCCTTCCACCATAACATTTATGATCAAATGGCTTTGCGCGGGAGTGATGCCGCCAATCCTGAAGGTGTTCAAATGCCCCGATAGAAGGACACCATCTGCCACCTGCAGCCGGTTTGCCAGCTTGCTGTTTACCTGTTCCAGCTGCCTGTAGATAAGCGGATCAAAATCAAAATTCATCTTTTTCTTTAGCTTTTCATACATAAAAGTATTGGCCAGCGCCTGAAGCGATTTGTTGATAAACCAGTTTTTGCCGGTACCTTCAAGTTTATAATCTGTGATCTCGATTTCCTGCTCATTTTCATCAAAACCAATAGCGGTATAAAAAAGGAAACTGCTTTCTTTATTTTTAAAAAGAGAGGTGAGGGTTTTAAATTTCACGTTTAGAACGAGATCATAGTTTTCATCCCGGGATTTTTCCACAGAAGCTCCTAAAATTTCGGCATAGTTGGTAACATCGCCAGCTTTGTCTTCGGTCTTGATCTTTTCACCAACAAGCTTCTTCTGAAGGTATTTTTGAAGCACTTCATACCCAATTCTTACAGGAACTTTTAGCAGCACATTATTTCGTGGTGTTTTTTTCCCTTTTTCCATAACCGGTTATTTTGTTCTTTAAAGTAAGAAAAAATCGGGAAACGTTTTTTCAATATTTAATTACCTGATAATTGTCCTGCCACTTAGTTCTCCTGAAATACGGCTTTTTGTGGCGCGATGTTTTCCGAAGAAAAAATACCGACGGATGCCCAGGCATTGAACCTTTTACTTTTCCAATAAACCTAAAATATCCTGAATCTTTTCTTTGTTAATAGGTTTCATATACAGCGCCTTTACAAAAGGATGCCGGTTCACTTCTTCCCTTTCTTCGGGATCTTTTGAAAAAGTGAGAATAAAGATGACCGGCGGCTCTTTAAAATTTAATTTATCAAGTTCGTCAAGCACATCTTTGGCTGACATTACCGGCATATTCAAATCAAGAAAGATCAACAGCTTTTCACCCGCTGTATTTTTTTTCTTTATAACCTCCACAGCCTCAACAGGATCATTATATCTTGTAATTTCAATACCCGGAAAATACTCTTTTAGGGACGCTGTTTGAATAGCATTGATAAATGGCTCATCATCGATCATTAAAATTTGGTCAAAAGTCATCATGTAATAAGTATTTTTTATTTACAGGAAACTAAATCTTATAAGAAATTTACTTACAAATTTCCAAAACATCAATCGTGCAGGACCAATCCTTTTCATTAGGCAGGGAAACCGTGAAAATTGTTCCTTTTCCCACTTCACTTTCCACATGTACAGAACCATTCATGGCTTCTATTTGGTTTTTGCTTATAAAAAGTCCTATGCCACGAGAATCTTTGTGCTTATGGAAAGTTTTGTACATTTTAAATAACCGCTTACCATGACGTGCCAAATCAAGTCCCAGTCCATTATCTTCAAATTTAAGAACCGTGAATTGACCTTCTTTGACTCCGGTTATTTTTACAAAGCTTTTACGCTGCGGGGAGCGGTATTTTATACCGTTGGTAACAAAATTAAGGATGATACTTTCCAGATAAGATCGCACTCCCAGCACCTTTAAATTGGGCTCAAGATCAATTTCAATTGAGGTGTCATTGGCACCGGCAAGGGCATAAACACTTTCGATGGTCTTTTCTACTACCGGCCCTACTTCTAGCTCCCTTAGCTGAACGCTATCCGATAAATTGATTTCAACAACTTCATTGAGATCGTCGATTGTCGTCTCTAAATTCTGTGAAGCTTTCTGAAGATGTATAAAGGTTTCATCACCTTTGAGTGAAGGTTTCTCATCATTTAAAAAGCTTACGAGCATACCAATTGCACTGGAATGCGACCTTAGATTGTGAGAAACGATATGCGCGAAATTCTTCAGTCTTTCATTTTGACCATTGGTAACACTTAAAAGTTCCTCAATTCGGTTTAGTCTTTTAGTTTTTATTTGCTCATCCTTTTTCCGTTCAGAAATATCTTCTATAAAACTCCATATCTTCTTATTCCCGTCGATATCTTTCACTAATATTCCGTTGAGAACCACGGGATATCTTTTCCCGTTCTTTTTCACATATTCCTTCTCATAAGGCCCGTAAAAACCAATTTTATTAAGCGCGTCAATTTGCTCAGCTTCCTGTACCTCATAATCCTTTGGAGTAATATCCCAGTAACTAAGGCTCAGAAATTCTTCCCTGGTATAACCAGTAGGTTCTAACAGCTTCCTGTTTACCTCAAGAAAGTCTCCTGTTTCAAAATCATTAAGCGCGATCCCAATAGGAGATAGTTCATAAAGAGCATCCAGGAGCTTCTTTCGATACAGGATTTCATACTCCTTTTTTTTAGCACCTGTGATCTCCTGAAGGATTCCATACATGCGAATATATTTTTGATTCTCCCCGGCCAAGGAAAACCTACCTCTAACATTGATCCAGATATAATGACCTTTAAAATGTCTTAGCCTGAACTCAAACTTGAAACGTTTCCTGTTCTCGAAATGCTGCGCCAGGCTATCGTAAAGCTCTCTAAAATCATCCTGATGCACCAGCTTTTTCCAGAATTCAAGGCTTTCCTCCTCAATACTGTCACCTGAATATCCGGTCATTTTCCACCATTCCTTATTAAAAGTGACAGTATTGCTGAGCGTGTCCCACTCGAAGATTCCGGTTTCTGTTCCTTCGGTGACATATTGAAAACGGTTATTCACTTGACTCAGCTTTCTATTAGCATCCTGCAGAGTGCTGGATTTTCTGCGCAGTTCCAGCAGTTTCATCACCTGTCTCGCCAGCAGCCGAAGTTTATTTTCCTGTGCTTGATTCAATTGTTTTGGCTTGCTGTCTATAGCGCAAATAGTACCCAAAGCATACCCGTTACTGTTGACCAAAGGAACTCCCGAATAGAATATCACGGGCTCTTCAGCAGTTACAAAAGGGTTATGTTTAAAACGCTCATCATCCCGTGCATCAGGAATGACAGTAACTTCATCAGGGTTATTAATGGTGTGGGCACAAAAGGTGAATTCCCTCGGGAATTCCCGTACTTCAAGCTCTATCCCGTAAGAAGATTTAATCCATTGTTTTTCCTTCGCAATAAGGGTAATTAAGGCACTGTCAGTATTGCAGATCTCGGCCGCCATGGCGCTTAAAAAGTCAAGATCTGATTCTTCTAAAGTATTATCATTATCATACTTGTAAACTTCATGGATACGTTCCAGGTCGTTTACAGGAATAGGAGGTTTTTTCATTGCAATGAGGGGTTTCACGCAAAGTACTATCAAATTCTAATTTTGACAAGTTTTAATAGATATTACAGTTTACCGTGCCAGTCATTTTCGCATTAGAATGTTCCATTTTTTAAAATTGCTGAGCCTGTAGCAATACATTTTGCGGCAGTTGTTTTGATGCTGTTTACAATACAATTTCGAATTGTACACTTTGTCAAATTAAGAGATTAGGTTAATCCTATTTTGTCGCTTAAAAGAAGGGATATGCTAACCTAATCGACCTGACAGGCCTAAATTCTATTTTAACAGTTACCAAAATTTGCGAGTGACTTTTATAATATAAAATTATCCATTGGTTTTAAAATCCGAAAGCTTATCTTTGCATTTCATGAAATTAATGAAAGCATATATAAGTACTATATTAACCATAGTGGTTTTAGCCGGAAGCCTGCTGCCGGCTCTGCATGCTTTTGAACATGAAATAAATTCTTCTGAAAATGATTCTGCTTTAAGTCAGAAGTTTTCTCAGGGATCTGTAGACTGCGACTTGTGCGATTTTCGTATTGCCACTGCCGATTCCCCTGTTTTCTCCACCTATGAGATTTTTTCTCCCCAAAAGGAAACAGTATATTCCATATCCCTGGCAGAAACTGTAAACCTCTTTCCCAGTCCTTTATTTTCCCTTAGGGCACCCCCAGTAGTGATTAGCTAAAAAACTTTTTCAGAAATCGGATTTTTCAATACCGAATTTCTGAATTATTCCTCTTTAATTAATCACAGTATTTTTTCGTATGAAACAACTTTTGTTTGTTTTATTGCTTTTCGTCATTTTCCAAAAATCTTCTTACTCCCAGGACCTGAAACTGGAAGGAAGAATTGTGGATGAACAAGATTTGGGGCTGGAGAATGCCCATATTCATATCAACAAGAAGTTTGTCTTAGCCGGTGAAAATGGTTATTACCATATTGGTAATCTAGAGGAAGGAGAATATTCCATCAGCATCTCCTATATTGGGTTTAAAACTCTTGATACTGTAGTCTCACTTTCGGAAAATACTGTGCTTAATTTTCAGTTATCTGAATCTGCGGCTAACCTTGAAGCGGTTGTTTTAGAGGGCAATTCACGCCGAACTTCTTCAGAAAATGTAGAAAAAATCAATAAAGATTATCTTCAGGAGCATTTTTCCGGATCGCTTGCCAACTCTCTGGAGAGACTTCCCGGAGTAAATTCCGTAGAAATAGGGGCAGGAGCTTCCAAACCCATCATCCGCGGACTGGGCTTTAACCGGGTAGCTGTAAGCGAAAACGGAATCAAACAGGAAGGGCAACAATGGGGTGCAGATCACGGACTTGAAATAGACGCATTTTCAGTAGAAAATGTGGAAGTAGTCAAAGGTGTTGGTGCCATTGAGCACGGCAGTGACGCTATTGGAGGTGTAATTAAGATCATTAACGATAGGGTGCCCGTAGAAGGGTTTGCAGGAGAAGTAATCGGTTTTACCAAAAGTGTAAATAATACCATTGCCGCCTCTGCCAATTTATCTCTTAGAACAGATAAGTTTTTCTACAAACTCAAAGCAACCGGAAGTGAATTTGGTGATTATTCTGTCCCAACAGATAATATTATTTATCTAAACCGAAACATTCCTATTTATAGCGAAAGGCTTAAAAACACTGCAGGAAAGGAAGTTGATCTGTACGGGCAGATAGGTTACCTGGGAGATCATTACAAAGGAACTCTAAGCCTCAGCAATGTATATTTTAAATCGGGGTTTTTTCCCGGTGCCCATGGAATCCCTACCCTTAGCCGGGTACAGGACGATGGGGACCAACGGAATATAGAATATCCTTTTCAGCGGGTAAATCATTTGAAGATCATCAATAAAAACGAATGGTTTTTCCACGATTATTCCTGGGAAGTAACTCTGGGCTTTCAAAATAATCACCGGCAGGAATGGAGCCGCTTCCATACACATTATACCGGCCAGGTTGCTCCGGAAGTCAATCCAGACCTGGAACTGGATTTCAACCTCAACACCTTCGATTTCCAGGCAAAATACAGCAGAGATTTCAATGAGTCCCATAGCAGCAGCATTGGGTTGCAAACCCAGATTCAGGATAATTCCATTAGCGGATTTAATTTCTTGCTGCCGGAGTATTCCCGCATAAATCAAGGGCTTTACGTCACGCATTCCTATAAAGCTTCAGAAAAGATAAATCTCAACCTGGGGGCAAGGCTGGATCTTAGCAGGATTGATCTTGAAGGCTTTTATGATCCAAACCTGTACGAATATTTGATTGGGAACGGAAGCTCTGAAGCCATTGCCAATAGCTATGCCACCCGAAGCACCGAAACCGAAAGAGATTTTAGCAATTTCAATTTTATGGGAGGCGTTTTATATAATTTCCATAAAAACTGGGATTTATCGGGAAATGCAGGTACAAGTTTTCGGCTGCCAACGGCTATAGAACTGGGGGCAAATGGAATTCATCACGGTTCCTTCCGCCACGAGCAGGGCGATCCAGATTTAAATGCAGAGAAAGGTTATGTGTTTGACACAAAACTGAATTATAAAAATAATTCCTTCAGCGCATCTTTAAGTCCTTATCTGTATTATTTTGACAATTACATCTTTTTAAACCCCAGTGGGGAATTTTCAATTCTTCCGCACGCCGGGCAGATCTATAAGTTCACTGAAAGCCGTGCAATCTTAACCGGGTTGGAACTGGATGCTCACAAAGTTTTTGCTGAAAAATGGCGCACACAACTCACTTTTGAGTATTTGTACAACCGGCAAATCAACAGGAACAGTTCCCGAAACTTTCCCCTGCCCTTTACTCCGCCCGTTAATGGATTTGCTGAAGTCGGTTACGCAATACTGAAGGATTCCAAAACTTTTGAAGATACTGAGATTTTCACCAATACCAACTTTGCATTGGAGCAGGATCGTATTGCCCAAAATGAAGAGGTAACCCCGGGATACCAGATCTTTGGAGGAGGTTTAAGAACAAACCTGAATTTTGGTGATTTTAAAGCCACTGTCAACCTGCAGGCAACAAACATTTTCAACACAAAATATTTTAACCACACCAATTTTTACAGGGCCCTTGAAATCCCGGAGATGGGCAGGAACATTCAGTTAATGGTCAAAATACCTCTTAATTAATGCAGGTCTATAAACGACATATAGCAATTTTACTTCTTGCAGGATTCCTTTTTCCGCAGGTGGTGAGCGGTATGCATTACCTCATGGTATCCCACAGCTATTCTTCTGAAAATAAAACTGCCTATAAGCAATTAGATATTACTATTCCGTATCATTCCTGTCATTATCATCTCAGCAGTTTTCCTTCAGTTTTACCCTCTGAATATTGCCTTAAGAATAATGATCTTGTAACACCACCGGCAACACTACATTTTTGCAGCCTTGAAAATTATGTACAACAACCAGATTTTAATTTTCAGCTTCGGGGTCCGCCTTTTTAAATGATTTCCGGCATGTAAAACCTGGCTTTAAAAGCCTTTTAAATAAAAAAACCTAAAAAATAATAAAGATGAAAACCAGATTAGTTTATTTATTCAGTATTACCGCTTCATTGTTTCTAGCTTCATGTAGCGAAGATGACGATGCTATAGTCGACACCGAAGCCCCTGAAATTTCCATAGCAGAACCTCATGATGAGGAAGAAATTGCTCCCGGAGAGGAAATCCATTTCGACGCTTTGTTTACCGACAACGTAGAGCTCGCTTCATATAAAATTGAAGTTCACAGCGCCTTTGACGGCCATACCCACGCGAGCACCAAACAAGAAGATCACCAGGATAATCCATGGAGTTATAGTGAGGTATACACTATAGATGCCGGGCAAACCAGCTTTGAGGCACATCATCACATTCCTGTACCTGCCGAAATAGGTGGGGAGGCGATTAGTGAAGGACATTACCATTTTGGAGTTTATGTGACCGATGCGGCAGGTAATGAGGAGCAGGCCTTCCTTGAAATACACATAGAGGGAGAGCATGATGATCACGATGATCATGATGATCACGAACATTAAGAATAATAACAGCTTTAAAGAAGGTCGTCTAAAAATTGATTTTAGGCGACTTTTTTATTTCTTTTCAGGATATTAACTTCAATATCGTCACAAATCAATTATAATTAGGCTTTCCCACCGCCCGCATGCTGCCCAATAATCAATCCCGGAACCTTTCGAAGCAGGTCCTGGGAAGAGGTAACAGGATTTATATTTGAATTTACTTTGCTAAACAGCTCCAGTGAGTTGATCCCGGGAGCGATGACCACTTCATTAATTTGATTGAGTTTTTCCTGCATCTCAATACGATTATCGTTGGCACTGGCAACAACTGTGAGCGTTTTATAACCTATATGACTTACCTGAATGGAATCTCCCGGAGCTCCCTTAAGGGAGAAATATCCCAAGGAAGAAGTGTGCGTGTGGTTTTCATTACTGAGGTTATAGATATAAGCTTCAGAAACAGGGAATTTTTTGTTGTTCAGAATGGTTCCCTATATGTTCTGCGCTTTAACTGATGAAAAACTGATAGCAATAAAAGAGGGTAAGAAAATCTTGTAGAGGCTTGAAAAGTGCATGAAGGTAACATTTTATATGCACTGCAATTTTATAACATTCTTTTTAAGTATTCGTTGCAAAAGATTGAAAAAGGGTAATTTTAATGGATCAATCTCAAAAGTTGGGGAGAAAATGAAGTAAAGGTCGATATTTGCAGAAAGAATATCGATTTGGACAAAAATTATCTGGACCTTATTAAGCTTATTTTACCGCAGTTTCTTGTGGAGAATTTTAATCTCACCAAAAGCAAAAAAGAAAAAGAAGTACTTCATCTTTATTTTGAAGAACGGAACACTGCACCACAAGAATATTCCTCAAGATTATTAGTATCTAAGGGCTTCCATAAAGAAGTGACCATACAAGACTTCCCTTTGCGTGGGAACACAGTTTATCTTCATGTGAAACGCCGTAGATGGACAGATAAAGATACTGGTCAAATAGTTCAAAGAGACTGGAATTTAGTAGCGCAGGGAACCCGTATGACCACAGAGTTCGCTGCTTTTTTAAAAGAAATTAGTCGATACTAAAGCTTCAGACTGCCATACCATTGGAAGTTTCTACAGTGTCAATGGAAAGAAGTTACAGCGGCAATACAAGGATTATTTAAGCGACTTCAAACAGTGGAAAGAAAAGAAGCACGCCAGAAAGTGGCTCATCTTTCCTGAGAATATGGGGCCTTACCTCTCTATCGATGAGACTGCATTATCCAAAGGAGAGCTCTACACGATCATTACCAATAAGAGGGCTAAAGGAAAAAAAGGAGCGTTAGTAGCTATTATTGCCGGTACTAAAGCAGAATCTATCATTGAGCAACTACTGAAAATCCCCTCCTCTCAACGCAATAAAGTAAAAGAGATTACCTTAGATATGGCGCATTCAATGAAGCTTATCGTGCAGAAGTGTTTTCCAAAAGCAATACAAGTCACAGATCGGTTCCACGTTCAGAAGCTGGCTATTGAAGCTTTACAGAAACTCCGGATCAAACATCGATGGGAAGCCATTGACTATGAAAACGATCAAATACAGAAAGGCAAAACGAAAGGTCAAAATTATACTCCAGAGAATTTTACCAATGGAGATACAAGAAAACAATTGTTGGCCAGGAGCAGGTATCTGCTATACAAAGCCCCATTGAGTTGGACCGAAAGTCAGTCTGAAAGAGCTAAAATTTTATTTTATCAATATCCAGACATTGCTAAAGCATATGAATTGGTTAATAGCCTTAGAAATGTATTTAACCAAACATCAACCATTGAAGCAGGTTATACGAGATTAGCGCATTGGTACAAAGAAGTAGAAGAGTCGGGGTTTAAATCATTTAATACCGTCGCCACAACCATAAGTCTCAATTACAGATCCATATTAAACTACTTTAAAAATCGAAGTACAAACGCTTCAGCAGAATCTTTTAATGCCAAAATCAAA
>JACLAD010004099.1_pt1 | contig 35882 bp, 24 predicted proteins | sample 8027901 | NCBI WGS metagenome assembly JACLAD01 (sample SAMN15725071, study PRJNA655200) | protist metagenome | isolation source: fluorescence activated cell sorting (FACS) single amplified genomes of... | place: Spain: Blaines Bay Microbial Observatory, Mediterranean Sea | collected 2016-07-05 | reverse complement strand
GACAGGGTGCCGTCGGCGTTGTCGACGACCTCGATGACGCGGGCCTGTGCCGGCCAGTCGATGTGCGCGGCGGTGCCGACGTCCCAGAACGCGCCGGTCCCCTCGCCGCGGAAGCCGACGGTGTTGGCGTGGGTGTGGCCGTTGACCCACAGGATCAGGCTCGGGTGGGCGGTGCAGACCGCCTGCACGTCGTCGGCCAGGTGGCGGGGCAGGTCGCCGCCCTGCGGGTCGGCGGGGTCGGGGGTGACGATCGGGTTGGTCAGCGAGCGCAGGCCGTGGTGGCTGAAGAGGATGGCCAGGCGTTGGTTGTCGTCGCAGGCCTGCAGCTCGGCGTCCAGCCATGCCAGCTGGGTGTCGCCGACGGACCCTTCGGAGAACCCGCCCGGGTTGACGGTGTCGAGGACGATGAACCGCAGCGGGCCGACGTCGGCGGCGTAGTACACGATGCCGTTGTCGACGTTGGCCTGGGTGAAGCCGTGGCCGGTGGGCAGCCCGGGGGACTCCATGTGCTTGCGGGCGTACTCGGCCCGGTCGATGATCCGCCGTTCGGGGTCGGCGGTGACCGGGGTGGCCGGGGCGCCGACCGGAGCGATCGGCACCTCGCCGTCGGCCAGCAGGCACGGGTTGGCGGGGCCGGGGCTGAGGACCTTGAGGGGGCCGGTGGCGATGCCCTCCAGGACCGGGTTGGTCGGGGCGTTGCCCTGCAGGAGGCCGTCGTGGTTGCCGTAGGCGGAGTACCACGGCAGGCCGATGCCGGGGGCGGTGAAGCTGGCCAGCGCGTCGGTCAGGAAGCCGGGGGCGTCGGGGAATCCATAGGTGGTCTTGTAGCGGTCCTGGATGGCGGGGTCGGGATGCCAGTACTGCAGGTCGCCGCTGGCCTGGACGCCCTCGTAGCGGGAGGGGTCGCCGGAGTTGGGGGTGACCGTGCCGCCGTCCATGACGGCGAGGTAGACGTCGGTCTCGTTGGCCTGCTGGTTGTCGATGTTGTCGCCGGTGCAGACCGCGGCGGCGATGGGTGCGCCGGTGACCGGTGAGCTGCCCATCTCGCGGATCCGGCGGATCATCGCATCGGCGATCCTGGCCGATGCGGCCTCCTGTGGGCGGTGGGCCGACTCGAACGGGGGCGGGCAGGCGTCGTTGACGAACCGGTCGGTGAACTCGACCCGGGCGGGCGACTGCACGTCGATGATGTGCTGGTCGGTGAGGTGGACGACGCACAGCAGGCTGCGTCGGCGCTGGGCGCGGTTGGCCTGCGGGGTGGTCAGCTCGTCACGGACGAGGTGCGGTTCACCGTCCCCGAGGGCGACCGGCGCGTAGCCGAGGTCGTTGCCGGTGCCCTGCCGGAGGGTCTGGACCAGCGTGGTCAGCCGCGCCGCCGCGACCGCCGCCTCGCTGTCGGCCTGCATCAGCTCGGCCGCGACCACCTCCTGGGGAAGTCCCGTTGCTGCCGCCACTGCACCGACCAGCGCGATGAAACGCCGCCTCGTGATCGCCATGTCCGCCCTGACTGCTGGTGTGAACGTGAGGTGAACGCGGAGTCTACGGGACCCCGATCGCGCCCCCGGCCCGCCGGTCCCGAGCCGGTCCCTCGCTGCCCAGCGGCAGGGCGACGGTGACGACTCGCGCTGCCTCCCCGTGCCCGCGCGTGCACACACCGTGGCACTCAGGGGTGTCTCATGGCGGTCCTGAGAGGAATGTGCATGACGTAGCGACGTATTGGTGCAGTAGAAGGTGTAAGTGAGAGTTACTGTCTACTCAGCGAAATCACCAGCAACGATCACACTTCGGCACGGGAGAGCACCAATGGCAGACACGACGTTCGGACCGCAGGGCTGGACCCCCGAACAGCTCGGGCCCCAGGACGGCAGGACCTACCTCATCACCGGCGGCAACGCTGGCGCGGGCTTCGAGGCCACTCGAATCCTGCTGCACGAGGGCGCCAGGGTGGTGATGCTCAACCGCAGCGCCGAGCGATCCGAGGCGGCCGTGGCGAAGCTCAAGGAGGAGTTCGGCGCCGGCGCCGAGGTGTCGTTCGTGCGGATGGACCTGTCGGTGCTCGACAGCGTGCGGCAAGCGGCGGCGGAGGTGCTGGAGACCGTTCCCCACATCGACGCGCTCATCTGCAACGCCGCCATCGCGCAGGTGCCCAGCCAGAAGCTCACCGTGGATGGGTTCGAGAGCATGCTCGGCACCAACCACTACGGCCACTTCCTGCTCAGCGGCCTGTTGTTCGACCGCATCGAGGAGTCGAAGGGCCGCATCGTCGTGGTGGCCAGCCTCGGCTACAAGATGGGGATCCGGACCATCCAGTTCGACGACATGAACTGGGACCACAACTACCACCAGAACAAGACCTACTCGCAGAGCAAGCTCGCGCAGATGATGTTCGCCTACGAGCTGCAGGACCGGGTGGCCGCGGCGGGCTCCAACGTCGAGGTCTACGTCTGCCACCCCGGCTCGTCGAGCACGTCGCTGATCACCACCAGCGGCAACCTGATGACGCGGACCATGTTCCGACTCATGGCCATGTCCCCGATGGTCCAGTCCGCGGAGAAGGGGGCCTACCCCGAGGTCATGTGCGCCACCCAGGACGGCCTGGAAGCCCGCGCGCTCTACGGCCCCACCGGCCGCAACGAATGGGTCGGCCCGGTCGGCAAGGGCACGCTCGAACCCTTCGCCTACGACAAGGCGGTCATGCAGCGCCTGTGGGCCGTGTCGGAGAAGGCGACCGGTTTCGACTGGACGCTCTGATTCCAGGGGCGAGGGTTGGAACCTCCGCGGCCGCCGTACCGATTGCCCCACCGGCGGCTTCTGGGTAGCATTCGCCGCTCCTGCGGGTGTAGTTCAATGGCAGAACATCAGCTTCCCAAGCTGAATACGGGGGTTCGATTCCCCTCACCCGCTCCATCCATCCATGGGGTCGTGGCGAAATCGCCTCCGATCAATCCACTTCGTCCATCCAGGGGTCTCGCGATGTTCGCGGTGCCGGCATCGCCGGCCGGACGCGCGAGTCAAGGGCCGAGGGTCGACGCGACCGAGGAGTGACCGCCGCCCCCTCGCGACTTCGAGCAATTGACCGGATCGCCGTCATGGGCGAGCTCGTCGGGTTACGGTGCATTGGTCCGGAGGGCCCTTTCGATGTCCTCGGCGCGGCGGATGTTCGGAGGGATCATGAGGTCTGTGACCACCTCATCGAGGCGCCCGATCGTGGTGCGTGGGTTCGGTGGTCGACGGGTGGCCCTTGCGTCGGCGCTGCTGACGGGCCTGCTCGCCTGCACCGGTGGAGCCGATCAGCCCGTCGACGAGGCGGGGGCTGAACCGGCCCGGTCCGACGCCGAGGAACCAGCTGCGGATGTCCCAGACGCCGCAGCCCAGGGCGTAGAGGAGGCGCTGGCACTGGGGATCGGTGGCGCCGGGATCGCCGTCGACCCCGGAACCCTCGCCTGCGCCGACATCCCGGAGCTGGCTCCCGGTGCCGAGGTCGACTGCGAGTTCGCCCGCGATGGACAGGCGGTCGGGCTGGTCGCAGCGGTCCTCGCGGTCGATGGCACCGCGGTCGAGGTCGACATCCGCACCGAGGCCAGGCCTGTTGCGGCTGATGTCCTGGCTGCGGCGGTCAGCACGCGCGCGAGCCAGCAGCTGGGGGGCATCGAGGTGACCGCCACGTGCGCGAGCGACCTGGCCCCCATGGTTGATTCGAGCGCCACCTGCACCGTCGCCTCCGACGGTCAGGAGCGGGCCTTCCAGATCGTGGTCGACACTGTCGACGGCGGGTTCATCAGCTGGCGGATGGAGGCCACGTGAGCAGGACGTCCGTGTCACGACCCCGACTGATGGCACGCGTGGCGGCCCTGGCCGCGGCAACGCTGATCGCCTCGTTGCTGGCCACCGTCGCGACGCCGACGGCGCTCGCCACCGAGGCGTCCACCCCAGAGCCGCCACCACCGCTGTCGATGGCTGATCTCGAGCAGGCCATCGCGCTCGAGCTCAGCGCGGCCCGTCAGAACCCGACGGCCATGGCCGACGACCTGGCAGCGGCCACCCACGACGGCTTCTTCGCGGCGACCCTGCCAGACGGTGTCTCCTTCGCCACCAGGGCCGAGTACCTCACCGCCTCGGAGCAGGAGGCCCGCGCCCACCCAGTCCTGGAGGGCCTGCGCTGGTCGGAGACCCTGGCGATGGCGGGACGCGAGTGGGCGCCGTACTACGGGTCGCTGTCCCCGTACGCCAACTTCTCACTTGCCCACGGCTGTGCCCGCCCCGGACTGTGCTTCGACGATCGCATCCAACGAGCCAGGGATCGGGTCGACGGTCAGCTCGGCGGCACCATCGAAGCCATCGCCACGCAGCGCAGGTATGCCAAGTCCTTCGTCTACACGTGGTGGGTCAGCAGCCGCGAATGGCCACTCGATTCTGAGACGAACATTCTGGGCCCCAACGGACCGACCAACCGTGGACACCGCGGGATCGTCAACGACCACCGGATGGAAGCGGTGGGTGTCGGCTGCGCCGCCGAACCGCAGCGCATGGAGCAGGGCCAGCCCCCACGGCCACCGGTGGCCAGCTGCGTGGCGATCCTCGGCTTCGACATCGCCGATGCCGCCCCGAACATCCTGGGTGCCGTGACCGACGTGTCGCTGGACCAGCTGGACGGCACGACCGGGTCGGTGGGCGCCTCGACCGGCCCGGGCGGATCCACCGTCACCGTCGACCCGGCCGCCCCTCCACCGGTGCCGGACAGCGGCCTGGACACCGGTGATCCCGCGACAGGCGGGGGGCCGATCCAGGTGGACCAGGATGGCAACGTGACGGGCAGCGACACCGCCCCAGTCAGCGGGGACACGCCCACCTCCTCAGGCGACGGCACTGATGACGGCGGCAACCCGCTGTTCGTCCCGCCTGCCGTCGCAGCCGCTTCCAACGACCGGCACCTGATGCAGACCGCGCTGTCGAAGGATGCCGGTCTGTGCTTCGAGAGCAACGGCGGCCCGGCGGCAGATGGCCAGACACCCGTCCTCGGGGGCGCATCGCACATGAGCACATGTGCAGGCGTCACCGGGCAGGTGTGGTCGGTGACCGATGCCGGCGGTGGCTACTACCGGTTGCAGTCGCGACTCGCCGAGGACGCGGGCCTGTGCCTTGACGGCCAGGACGGGCCTGACGAGAACGCCCCGCTCGGGGGCGCCGCCTACATGGCGCCCTGCGACGAGAGCCCGGCGCAGCGTTGGAGCTTCACCGATCTGGCCAACGGCGGCTACTCCCGCCTGCAGACGGCGTCCAGCGAGGCCTCCGACCGGTGCCTGGAGAGCCAGGGCGGCGTCGCGGAGGGCGTGGTGATCCTGGATGGGGCATCGTTCATGGACACCTGCAATCGACGCAGCGGCCAGTCGTGGCGCCTCGTCGAACCCGACGCGGTCCTGGGCCAGTGAGGACGGTGGGGCCGGGTCGAACGTCGTATCGCCGTCCCCGCCATCGTGCTCGCGCGTCGACCCGGCGGGGTCGTCGGGCCGTCGTCTCATCCACGCTGCGCGCACGTGCGCTCGGACTGCTGCTGCTGATCGCGCTCGTCAGCACCGCGTGCACGTCGGCCAGCGACGAGGAGCCCGCAGCCGAGGACCCCACGAGCATCCCGACCGATCAGGACGGGATTGCGGTCGACTCCGGGTCGACACCGTCCGCCCCCACCGTGGCGGCGCCGGTCGAGACCTCGGCCGGGTTCTCGCCCTATCCCCTCGAGGATCTCGTGGCGCTGGAGGCCGCGGTGAGCGGGTGTCGTGAGGGGATCGGCGTCGTCTCCGCCAACCTCTACGGGTACCCGGCGAACCCGGCCAGCGACGGCAGCCCGACGTGGGACGCGGTTGTCACGGCGCTCGCGTCGGATCATCTGGCGTCCTGCGACGAGGTCGGCGCGTTCCTCAGCGAGCGGCGCGGCGACACGTTGCTCCAGCCAGCGGAGCAGGCGCTGGGCGGGGAGGTGTGGACGGACTCCTTCACGGGGCCGGAAGGACTGCTGTCCCTGGGTGAGCTGGTCTCGAGCTCCTGCCCGCAGGACCACCTGCTGCAGCTCGACTGCGTGCAGGCCTCGGCGAGCCTGGCCGACGCGGCTGGCGACATCACCCACGTCCTGGACCTCCTCGACGTCGTCCTCACGGCCAGGGGTGATCCACCGTCCGCGGTGGAGACCATCGAGTCCGTCCCGCTGGACGTGGCCGTCGACGGTGGCACGTTGACGGTCACCGACGACGACAGCGACCTGGCCGGGATGACGATCACACAGATGGGGGGAGACCCCGCGCTGGAAACGCTGGTGCTGGAGACCGCCGCGATCGAGGCGGCACCGCCGGTGCCCGAGCAGGTGGCCGTTGCGTTCTCCGACGTGATCGTCGTGCCACGGCCCCTGGCCCACGAGGTGCGAGTGGGGTTCTCGCTCGCCGACGTCCCTGAGGACGTCGACCTCGGCGACGTGTCCCTGTACGGGTATCTCGAGGATCCGCACGACGCCGCTGCGCCGATCTGGCTGCCGATCTGGTCCGACGTCGACATCGTCGAGGCGGACGGGGACGCGCGGATCGAGGTTGACCTCCAGGGCTTCGGAGGACTGGCCTTCTGGGGGTGGGCGCCCGGGCCGCCAGCGAGCGGGACCTCCGACGCAGAACTCAGCGCAGTCCGGATGGCGGAGCGCAGCGCGGCAAAGCGGGTCGCGCAGGCGCCGTCGGCGGTGACGTGCACCGAGCACAGGAGCCCTGTCGGGCGAGGGTTCACCGTGAAGTGGACCTGCTCCACGTCGGCCGACCCGGACTATCTCCTCACCATCAGGGGGTGGCCCAGGAACTCGGAGTCGTTCGCCGGCACCACGCGCGAGGCGATGGCAGGTCACGTGTTCGACGCCTTCGCGTGGCTCGACGCTCGCGACGTGGATCACCCTGACCGCTTCGGCGTGCAGATCGCCTCGCTCGACGGTCCGCTGGGGTCCTGCTGCTCCCACGGCGCACTGTCGCTGGAGATCGCCGGCCGATACTCCGCCGGGCTGCGGAAGGTGATCCACCACGAGCTGGGGCACCTGGTGCAGCAGCACCGCCGCGTCGCACCAGCAACCATCCCCTACCCGCGTGGCGGTTGGATCGACGACGGTACTGCGGAGTGGTTCGCCAACGCCGTCGACGACGACGGGCCGATCCGCTGCTGCGCACGCATCACCGAAGCTGGAATAAACAGCTACTACTCGACGCCCACTCGTGCCTACCGGCCGAGCCTCGAATCCAACCGGTACCACCGCTCGACCTGGTGGATGATGCTGAGCGAGCGATGCCCGGGCTTCGCCGACGACCTCCAGGGCGTGTTCAACCTCGACGAGGTCGTGAGCCTCGCATCCGACCCCTCTGGAATCCGCAACGTGCGCGCCGCGATGGTCCGTTGGGGGTGTGACTTCGGCGACCATCTGGGCGCCGGGTTGCGGACCTCCAGCCTCGAAGCCGCGATCAGCTTCTACAACTACGCGACCCAGCTCGAGCGGCGGATGTCGCTCATCCAGGCCGACGAGGACGACGACACCTACGCCGCTCGGCTCTCCTCGCCGCCGCACGTGTTCACCGGGATGCCCACATCGGCCACCGCCAACACCACCCCCGCCGTGCTCGCCGGCGTGTCATCGGTCAGGCCGGCCGGCGCCTACTCATTCGTGGTGCCCGCCGTACCCGGTGAGGTCCCGGAGGGGCAGGTCGCCGAGCTCGTGATCGACACCGAGGACGAGCTCATCGTCTCGATCGCCTCCAAGGACCCGACGTTCGAGGGGACCAACACCATCGGCGAAGGCGTGGCCCACCGCTGGTTCGCGACGCCGGACACCACCAGCCACATCTACGGCACCACGATCCCCGAGCTCTTCGTCACGGTGGTCAACCCCAGCGTCGCCGCGGACGCAACGGCCAGGGTTGCCGTCTCCTTCAGGATCCGTGGAGGGGCGGCGCCTGGCCCGACAGCGCAGCCCGCCTTCGTCAGCGGCCTCTCGCTGGAGGCGGGGACGGACGGAACGGTCCCGTTCGAGGGGGCGACCACCTGGACGGTGACCGTCAGCAACACCGGTGCCGCGGACGCACCGATCGATGCGCTGACCCTCGATCCCGGCGAGGCGGCGTTCACCTATGTGGCGGGTACGACCGGCGGCGTCACCTCCTCGGAGCCGACCGTACGGGACGGCCTCCTGACGTGGGCCGTGCCGAGTACCACGGTCCCCGCCGGCGGGTCGGTCGCGGTGACCTTCGACGTGACCCCCCCGCAGACGACTGGCCAGCACCTGGTCGCGGTCGGCGTGGACGGGGGTGGCGCCCACTTCGCGCGCGACCGCGTCGTGACGGTCCAGCCACCACCGACGCCCCCGCCGCCGACCGACGGCATCATCTGGGACGTCGGCTCCGGCGAGACCACGGCCGGAAGCCAGACGTCCTGGCAGCTCAGGCTCGTCAACGATCTCAACGATGGCGAGGACGTACCGTTCAGGTACTCCGGGTTCACGGTGGATCTGCCGACGGGTTTCACCTACGTGGCGGGCTCGGGAAGGATCTCCCGCATCGCCGCCGAGCCGACGATCAGCGGACAGGTACTCACGTGGGGGCCCTTCCCTCCGGGGTCCTTCAGCCCCTTGTCCCCCGGCCGGGCCATCTCGCTGGTCCTGCAGGCCACGGCGCCGTCCACGACCGGCGAGTACGAGGTCGGCGGCAGCGCCACACATGACGGCGCCGCCATCTTCTCCGGGACGGCGGCGGTGCGTGTCGTGAGCCCGCCTGCGCCTCTGGCGTTCGTGGAGTCCGAGCCCACCGCTGAACCCACCCAGACCGAACCGCCCGTTCCGGACCAGACGGACGTCGAGGTACCGGCGACGGCGGAGCCGGTCGCCCCCGAGGGTCTGGGCACCGGCGACGTGCAGGTCACCCTGCTGTGGAGCACCGGTGACGACCTCGATCTGCGCGTGACCGATCCGACCGGCGAGGAGATCTCCTACCAGCGTCCCCAGAGCGCGTCCGGTGGCGCCCTCGACGTGGACGACCGAGGGGGCTGCGACCAGCAGGCCGAGACCCGTGTCGAGAACGTCTTCTGGCAGGACGACGCGCCGCAAGGGACCTACCAGGTGGTCATCGACCGGTTCTCCGCCTGTGGTCAGCCGACCACGGCGTTCCTGACCGTCAAGGTCGGGAGTGTGACGGTTGTGGATCAGGTCGTCCAGCCCGGGGTGGATCCTCCGGTGACCTTCACCGTGGGGTGAGCTGGCGACCGTCGCCCTCGTCGATGCCGCAGCAGACCCCGGTGACAACGCGCCGAGGACCTCACTGGTCGCGCAGGACAGGCGCCCTTTCTGTGTCGGCCGGCTTGTCGGCCTGTCGGCCGTCATCTCGACCCTTCCTGGCCTCGGGATCGGCGGTCTGCATGTCTTGTTCGCGTAGGGATGTCTGCATGGTGGACATACCGGCGGCAAAGACGGCCGAGCACCGGTTCCGTGCCGGCCTGGACGTCGAGGCGCTGCTGGCCCGTCCCTTCTCGGTCGAGGGGGCGACGCCACCCAGGCGTTCGCCGACTCCCTCGCTGCTGGGAGCTGGGCGGCAGACGACGGCATCGGGCTGCTCCTGTCCCAGTCCGAGGTGCTGACCGCCAGCACCTCGTCGTTCCTGGAGTCCTCCGCCATCGACCGGCTCACCGCAATCGGTGGGACCGATGCGCTCGCTGACGACGTCCTGTCCTCGGCGTCGTCGCTCGGCATGACCACCGAGCGGATCTCGGGTGCCACCCGGTTCGCGACGGCCACCGCCATCGCCGAGGCCCGCGGGTTCACCGCGGACGCCCCGGCGGAGCGCGTGATCGTGATCGAGGGCCAGTCGGACTCGGCGTGGTCTGCGGGCTCCGTGTCCGCGGCACTCTCCGCGGTCCTCGATGCCCCGATCGTGCTGGTCAACGGGGATGACGTGCCGGCCCAGACCGAGGCGTTCCTGAACGACGCCTTCGCCCCAACCGACGCCGGTGCTGCGGTGACCGGCATCGCCTCGCCGACGGCATGTGCTGCCGTGGGGACCATCGCGGGGCTCGACGCCTAACGGCGACCAAGCCGATAGCGACGGTCCCCGCCATCCGGCGGGGGCCGTCGTCATCCGTGAAGACCTGCCGGTCCGTTCCGCGGATCCGCCCGCCGTTCAACGTCGAGATCCAGCGGCAACGGCTGCTCGGACTGCTCGCTGGACCACGTACGCCTATGTGAAACCGGTGGACAGAAAGGCTGCGGAGTGTCTAGGGTTCCGGTCAGGCCGTGGGAACACTCAGCGGTTCACGAGGGACGCGCGGGGCTCATCTCCGCACGCCTCCAGGGTCACCAAGGGGAGAAACATGAAGGTTCGATTGGTGTGTGCGCTGGCAGCGACGTTGCTGATCACGGTGCTGGTCCCGGCGGGTGCCCAGCCCGCGTCGTACGGGTCCGAGGTGATCGCCGGAACCATCGGAGAACAGTCCGACAGCGAGGGGACCCGCCGTTACCGTGCGTTCGTCGGCAACCCGGCACCTGCTGGGTACGACCACTGGTACATGTGGGGCAGCCCGTACGTGGAGACTGCCTCGCCAGAGACGACACAGGTCACGCTGACCGGAACGCTGGACCTCGGTGACGTCCGGTTCGCCAACGGGGAGGGTGGTGCGGTCGGTCTCTACGAGGTCGCAACCCTTGCGGCTGGCGAACGGACCGACCGGTATGCCGTATTCCTGTACGTGGCGCCCCGGAACAACGGGAACTTCATCGACGTCGGGATCAGCGACGGCCGTGGACCGGGTGGCGAGTACGTCCAGCGGTTCGTCCGCCTGGACGCCACCGACCTTGCCGACGCCACCGTCTACGACGTCACGTTCACCGTTGACGGGCAGGCCGACCCGGCCACCTGTGCCAGCCACGCCGGCGACATCGTGACTGCTGACGGCTGTGCCACGCTGACCATCAACGGCCAGACCATCACCGACTCCTACGGGACCATCACCACCGGCGCCCCGGAGGACGTCGAGCTGGACAGCGGCGCCCATCCCGGGGAGTACTTCTTCTACGCCGACGCTGCCGAGCTGCGGGAGGTGGGCAGCGGCATCAGCTACCAGCTGACGGTCGAACCGACCGTCATCCCCCAGCCGACCAGCAAGGACGACTGCAAGAAGGGCGGTTACGCCGACTACGGGTTCACCAACCAGGGACAGTGCATCCGATACGTCAACACCGGCGAGGACAGCCGTACCTGACCCGACAAGGCGGCTTGGTCACGCAGGAGGGTCAAGTCGCCGGGGTCCGTGATCGCGTCTCAGGACGCCACCACGGGCGACCTGCCCGCCCTGTCCGCCCCGTGATGACGCTGGCGGCTGTCGATCGAGATGGAGCGACCGTGACGATGGCTCAATCCTCGTAGCGGACACCGGTCAGTCGTTCGGAAGCCTCCCACACCCGGGCGGCCTCGTCGACACCGGCGAGGCGGCTGTACAGCGTCTGGGGGCCGGGTGGTCCGTTCAGGTTCCGGGACCGCTGCGGCCCGAAGAACTCCACGTCGGTGTCGAGTGTCGTGGCCGCCAGCAGGGCCGGGAGTGCGGCGGAGTCGACGGTGCCGGCCAGGATCCCCCGGGAGGACAGGAGGCGAATGAGGCGCCTGCCGATCGTGTCGCGGTCCCGGCCGACCTCGGGGCGGGCCGCCAGGAGGTTGGTGGGGGCGACGCCGGGATGGGACAGGTTGCTGGTGATGCCCCAGCCGTGCGCGGCACTGCGCCGGTGCAACTCGAGCCCGAACAACCCGAAGGCGATCTTCGACTGGCTGTAGGCGACCCGCCCGTTGTAGTCGTGCTGCCAGTTCAGGTCGTCCCAGTTGATCGCGCCGCTGTTGGCGGCGATGCTCACCTGCGAGGTGACCCGAGCACGGCCCTTGCGCAGCAACGGCAGGAGCTGTCCGACGAGGGCGAAATGGCCCAGGTGGTTGGTCCCGAACTGCAGCTCGAAGCCGTCAACGGTCTCCTGGCGGTCCGGCGGGGTCATCACTCCGGCGTTGTTGATCAAGATGTCGATCGGTCGGCCCTCCTCTTCCAGTGTGGCGGCCAGCGCCGCAACGCTGGCGAGGGACGACAGGTCGAGGTGGCGCAGCGACACCGTGGCCGCCGGGACCTGCGCACGGATCCGGGCGAGGGCGGCGTCCCCCTTGGCAGGGTTGCGGACCGGCAGCAGGATCTCTGCGCCGGCGGCGGCCAGGCGGGTCGCGATGACGAGCCCGATGCCGTCGCTCCCGCCGGTGACGACCGCGAGCTTGCCGGTCTGGTCGGGCACGGTGATGTCGGCGGTTGTGCGTGGCACGGGTTCTCCTCTGGGGTGGCTGGGGTTGACTGGGACCACCATCAGGTGCCGTGCCACCGGCAGCTACGGCCTGTCCATCCACGGATCGCCGATCCGCCTCTCCGCCGCCCGCCGCCCGAAGGGGGGATCGACTGTCCGTGGATCGGCTCGTGGCGCGGCGGTACACCTATGGCGGTGATCGACAGACCGGGTCTTGCCGAGTTCCTCCGTCAGCGGCGCGCCTCGATGCAGCCCGAGGACGTCGGCCTGCCGCGAGGTCCACGTCGCCGGACGTCCGGACTGCGTCGTGAGGAGGTTGCGGCGCTCTGCCACATGTCCACCGACTACTACTCCCGCCTTGAGCGCCAGCGGGGCCCCCGACCCTCGGTGGAGATGATCGGTGGCATCGCGCAGGGCCTGCACCTCACGGTGGACGAACGCGATCACCTCTTCCGCCTCGCCGGTCACCAGCCACCGCCACGCGGCCCGCTCGACGACCACATCAGCCCGGGGATGCTGCGCATCCTCGACCGGCTCACCGATACCGCCGCCGAGGTGGTGACCGAGCTGGGCGAGACGCTGCGGCAGACACCGCTGGGCGTGGCCCTCACCGGCGACAACACCGTCCACGAGGGACCGGCGCGCAGCCTCGGCTACCGCTGGTTCACCGAGCCGGCCACCCGGGCGCGGTACCTGGAGGAGGACCACGCGTTCCTCTCACGCCTCTACGTCTCGGGGCTCCGACAGGTGGTCACCCTCCGCGGTCCTGGTTCGCGGTCGGCGGCCCTCGCCCAGCTCCTGCTCGAGACCTCCGCGGAGTTCCGGGAGCTGTGGGACGAGCACGAGGTGGGGCTTCGGCCCCGCGAGGTCAAGCGGTTCATCCACCCCGAGGTCGGTCCGCTCGACCTGAACTGCCAGACCCTCCGCGACCCCGTGCACTCCCACTACCTGCTCGTCTACACCGCGACCCCAGGGTCGGAGTCGGCCGGGAAGCTCGAGCTCCTCTCGGTGATCGGCGCAGAAACGACCGCCTGACCCGCACCAAGGGGGGATCGGCAAGGCGTGGTTGACCTCCAGGGACTCCTCTACACATGGCAACGATGATGGACACGAGCGGACTTGCGCAGTTCCTGGGGCTCCGACGAGCCGCCCTGCAACCCGAGGACGTCGGGCTGCCCCGTGGCGCCCGTCGCCGCACCGACGGGCTGCGACGCGAAGAGGTCTCGGCCCTCTGTCACATGTCCACCGACTACTACACCCGACTCGAACGACAACGCGGCCCACGCCCGTCGGTGCAGATGGTGCGGGCCATCGCCCAGGGACTGCGCCTCACGCTGGACGAACGCGACCACCTCCTGCGGCTCGCGGGCTGCCAGCCCCCAGGACCGGATCCTGCCCCACGTCGACATCGAGGGTGAACGGCTCCTCGACCGGCTCGAGGGGACCGACCATTCACCGGCAGACGTCGTCACCGGCAGGGCGGTGCCGTCCGCCGCTGGCTGAGCTCGTCACCGACGACCTGCGGACGGGTGACGACCTGACGGGGTAGCGCCACGGGCAGGGGACCGCCTGGTCGGCCGATCCAGCTCTAGCCGACAGCGGTGGTGTCGTGGGCCTGCTGGCTGGCGAGTACCTCGTCCATGTGGGCCTCGGCCCAGTCCTTCAACGTCCTGACGGCCGCCTGCAGCGAGCGCCCGAGGGCGGTCGGTTCGTAGGACACCGTCACCGGGACGGTCGGGACAACGGTTCGGGTGACGAGGCCGTCACGTTCCATGGCCCGCAACGTCTGGGTGAGCATCTTGGGGCTGATCCCCGCCACCTGCCGTTCGAGCTCGGAGTAGCGCAACGGCTGGTCGGTCCCGCCCAGGGCGCAGAGCAGCAACGTCATCCATTTCCCGCCGATGCGATCCAGCAGCTGGCGGCTGGGGCAGGCAGCGACGAAGGCGTCGTAGGACTGCTTCGCCTCCGCCCGCTGCTGGACGGCCGTCCTCGTCGCCACCGGGTGCTCCTCGTCGTCATGGGTTCCCGGCGGGTCTGTGACGCACCTCGAAATGCGTACTTCCCATCGGGTAGCTGCACCCCATGGTGACCCCATGCACATCCAACAGCAAGCCCCCAACCGCTCCGAGGAGCCCCCTGGTGGCCAGGTCCTGCCCGAGCGCACCGATCCGTGCAGCCACCGCCGCACGTCGGCGTCGGCACCGTCGCAGCTGGAGGCGCTCATCACCCGCCTACGACGGGAGCCCGACGAGGGCGGGCAGCAGGGCGACACCGACGCTGCCGAGACGGTCGACCGCACCGGCCGTCCCGTAGGTGTGGCTGGTCAGGGCGTTGAGGAAGACCCCGTCGAACAAGGCGTAAGCGGTCGGGGCGTCCACGACCGGAGTGCGCTCGGCGAGCTCGGCGTAGCGCGACAGGATCCGCCACACCATGTCCTCCAGCAGGCGGTCGATGTCGTGGCTGACGTCACGGAAGCGGGACTGGAACAGGCTCTGGTTGCGCAGGTCGTACCACAGGCGGTGGTACGGGGCGTCGTCGCGCAGCGAGGCCTCGAGCACCTCACGGAAGCCGGCCACCAGGTCCTCCACGGACGCCGCCCGCTGCACCACCTCGTCGTAGCGCCGGGCGCACTGCTCCTTGTACAGCGCGACGGCGTAGGCGACCAGCTGGTCCTTGTCCTCGAAGTAGTAGTGGAAGAGGCCGTGCGAGAACGGGGTCTCCACGGCGATGTCGCGCAGGCTCGTCCGCGCGTACCCGTGGTTCGCCAGCACCTGCTGGGCCGCCTCGGCCAGCTCGCGCCGGCGCCGGGCGGCCTTGTCGGTCGCCAGCGTTCGCTCGATGCGGCTGGTCGGCGAGATGAGCGTGGTCAGGGTGGCTCCCAAGCTGGCGTGTCGGTCCCCACGATCCTAGCCCGACCGCTGGACTTTGGACAGCTGTCCAGAAAAGCCTTGACGCTTGTCCAAATTCGTCGTTAGCGTGCGGATCGCCAACCCGGGAGCCGCCGGATGGCCCGAGCCGACGAACGGAGATCTGACATGACCGCGATCGATCTGACGGGGCGTGTGGCCCTGGTCACCGGGGCTGCGCAAGGGCTGGGTGAGGGGATGGCCATCGCCCTCGCCGCGGCGGGCGCCGCCGTCGCCATCGCCGACATCCAGGAGGCCGCCGGCAAGGAGGTGGCCGCCCGCCTCGCCGAGCAGGGCGCGACCACGACCTTCATCACCCACGACGTCACCCAGGAGTCCAGCTGGGAACAGGCCGTCGCCGCCTGCACCTCAGAGCTCGGCGGCCTCGACGTGCTGGTCAACAACGCCGGGATCGAGCTCTCCGCCCTCGCCATCGAGGCCGACGCCGAGGACCTGCGCCGAATGCTGGAGGTCAACGTCCTCGGCACGGCGCTCGGGATCAAGCACGGCCTTCGCGCCATGGGCCCGAACGGCCCCGCCGGCAAGGGCGGCTCGATCATCAACATCGCGTCGGTGGCCGCCACGATCGCCTTCCCCGGCATCAGCGGCTACAGCGCCACCAAGTCCGCGGTCGACCGGCTGACCCGCGTGGCCGCCATGGAGGCGGGCAAGCTCGGGCTCGGCGTGCGGGTCAACTGCATCTACCCCGGCCTGGTCGCCACCGCCATGGGCCAGAAGCTCGCCGGCGACGTGGTCGCCATGGGACTGTTCGAGTCCCCCGACGCCGCCATCGGCGCGGTCGTGGAGCAGACCCCCCTCGGCCGACTCGGCGAGGTCGGCGACATGGCCGACGCGGTCGTCTGGCTCGCCTCGGACGCCTCCCGGTTCGTCACCGGCGCCGGCATCCCCGTCGACGGCGGGATGGGGATGTGACGATGAGCTCCACCACACCCCGGGTCCTGGTGTACGGCGCCTCCGGCTACACCGGACGGCTGATCTGTGAATACCTCCGCGAGTACGGCATCCCCTTCGTCGCCGCCGGCAGGTCCAAGGAAACCCTCCAGACCTCGATGGAGGGCAACGTCCCAGGCATCGAGACCGCCGAGTACGAGATCGTCGAGGTTGCCCACTCCCGCGACGAGCTCGCCTCGCTCCTCGACGGCATCGACGTCGTGTGCAACACCGTCGGACCCTTCTCACGGCTCGGGCCCGACATGGTGCAGGCCTGCCTCGCCACCGGGACCCACTACCTCGACACCACCGGTGAGCAGGACTGGCTGATCCGCTGCGACGAGGAGTGGGGCGCCGCCTTCGCCGAGAAGGGACTGCTGCTGGCCCCCGGCATCGCGCAGATGTACACGACCGGCGAGATCGCCGCCCAGCTGGCCCTCGAGACCCCCGGCATGGACACCCTCGACATCGCGGTGTTCTGGGGCGGCAGCCCGACCGTGGCCTCCACCGCGACCATCCTCGTGAACGCCGCGATGGCCAAGGCCTTCCACCTCCGCCAGAACGCCTACGTCGAGTGGGACCCGCAGGCAGGCGTCCAGGACGTCGTCCTCCCCGGCTACCACCAGCCGCAGCTCGCGCTCCCGTGGGGCGGCACCTCTCACCCCGTGTGGTTCCGTCGCGACCCCCGCGTGGCGAACGTCTCCGTGCTCGGCGGCGTCTTCGACCGGGCCCTGATGCAGGGCGTGCCCGCCATCGTCGCCCAGGCGATCGAGCAGACCGCGGGCCTGGACGACGACGCCCGTTATGCCGCCTTGACCCAGGTGGCCTCCAGCATCCGTGACGCGATGCCGGCGCGTGAGAACCCGCGCATCAACAAGTCAGTGGACTCCGTCCACGCGTCGGGCCCCCTCGGCCGTGTCCACTGCGCCATCTTCGGCAACGCCAACTACAAGCAGACGGGCCTGCTGCAGGCCGTCGCGGCCAACCACCTGCTGCAGGCACCGCCGCGGCGGACCGGCTTCGCGTCGGCCTGCCAGGCGTTCGGGCATCGCGAGCTCCTCGGCGCGTTGCGCACCTTCGGCTTGGTGGCCGAGCCCGAGCTGACCGTCCACCGCTGAGCGATGCGCCTCGTCGACCACCTCGACAAGGGGGCGTCCCTCGACCCGGACGCCCCCTGCCTGACCATGGACGGCAGGTCGCTGTCCTACGCCGACGTCCAGGCCATCTCCCACCGGGCGGGCAGGGCGCTCGCCGCCCACGGGATCGACCCCGGGGACAAGGTCGCGGTCCTGTCGGCCAACGACGCGCGCGCCTTCTCCCTGGTGTTCGCGATCTCGCGGGCCGGCGCGGTCTGGTGCCCGGTGAACCCCCGCAACGAGGCGGAGGAGAACGCCCAGCTCCTCGCGCTGTTCGGCGTCGACCTGCTGCTGTTCCACTCCTCCCACGCCCCGCTGGTGGACGGCATCGCCCGGGCGCTTCCCGCCCTGCGCACCGTGTGCCTCGACGACGACGGGTTCGAGGACTGGCTCGGCCCCGACGACGCCGGGGTCTGGGAACGCGCGCCGGTGGATGACGTCGTGATGCTGGCCGGCACCGGCGGGACCACGGGGCTGCCGAAGGGTGTGCCGCTGACCGGGACCAACCTGCAGGTCATGACCTCCATCGTCCTCATGCGCTACCCCGTCGAGCCCCGGCCGACCTACCTCGCGGTGGCGCCGCTGACCCACGCCGCGGGGGTCCTCACGCTGCCGGTGATGGCGACCGGTGGGGAGACCGTGGTGATGGCCAGGCCCGACCTGGACGAGCTCCAGCGCCTCGTGGCGGCGCACGGGGTCACCCACACGTTCTTGCCGCCGACGCTGGTGTACATGCTGCTGGACCACGAACGGCTGGACCCCGGCATGCTCTCGAGCCTGCGCTGCCTGTGGTACGGGGCCGCGCCGATGTCGCCGACCCGCCTCGCCCAGGCCATAGAGGTCCTCGGCCCGGTGATGGCCCAGCTGTACGGCCAGACCGAGGCGCCCATGATGATCGCGACGATGTCGCCCGAGGAGCACCTCCGCCCCGACGGGACCCCGGCGACCGAGCGGTTCGGCGCGGCCGGCCGCCCGGCGCCGCTGGTCATGGTGCGCATCGTGGACAACGAGGGTGTGGAGGTCCCGCGCGGGACGCCCGGGGAGATCGTCGTGCGGGGCCCGCTGGTCATGCCCGGGTACCACCAGGACCCCGAAGCGACCGCCGAGGCCACCACTGCCGACGGCTGGCATCGCACCGGGGACATCGGCGTGCTGTCCGACGACGGCTGGCTGTCGATCGTCGACCGGGCAAAGGACATGATCATCACCGGGGGCTACAACGTGTTCGCCTCGCAGGTCGAGCACGCGATAATGCAGCTCGCCGCCGTCCGAGAGTGCGCCGTCGTGGGCGTGCCCGACGACCGGTGGGGTGAACGCGTCGCCGCCGTCCTGGAGCTCCACGACGGCGCCGAGGTGTCGGAGGAGGAGGTCGTCGCGCACGTCCGGGCCCAGATCGGTTCCGTCAAGGCGCCCAAGCAGGTCGAGGTCTGGACCACCCTGCCGCGCTCCACCGTGGGCAAGGTCGTGAAGGCCGACATCCGTGCGGCGCTGGGCGGCCCTCGTGTCGCCCGGCCTTCGCCAGACGGGAGAGAGTGAGCCGGTCAACCTCGCTCGGCGACCCGGCGGCCCGGGGATCGGCTAGACGCTGGTGCACCTGCGGCCCGGGTGTCCCCGCGCGCTGGGTCGGGTTCCCCCTAGCCGCGGGCGGTGGTGTCGTAGGCCTGCTTCGCCTCCGCCCGTTGCTGGGCGGCCGTCCTCGTCGCCATCGGATGCTCCTCGTCGTGGATGGGTTCCCGGCAGGAATGTGACGCACCTCGAGGTGCGTACTTCCCACCAAGTAGCTACTCCCCCATGGTGACCACATGCACACCCAACAGCAAGCTCCCGAACGCTCCGAGGAGCCCACGATGACCACCAGCACCGACACCCTTCCCGGCGGTACCGCCACCCTCGCTGACCGGCCCGTCAGCCGGTTCGGCTTCGGCGCCATGCAGCTGGCCGGTCCATGGGTCATGGGACCACCGGCCGACCGCGACGGAGCCGTCACGGTGCTCCGTACAGCCCTCGAGCTGGGGATCACCCACATCGACACCAGCGACGCCTACGGCCCCCGGATCACCAACCAGCTGATCCACGAGGCCCTCGCGCCCTACCCCGAGGACCTGGTCATCGCCACCAAGGTCGGGGCGCAGCGCGACGACGACGGCGGGTGGCCGGTGGCCCGCGAGCCAGACCAGCTGCGCCAGCAGGTGGAGGAGAACCTCGAGTCGCTCGGGCTGGACCGGCTGGACGTGGTGAACCTGCGGATGGGCGACGCCGAGGGCCCGCGGGAGGAATCCCTCGCCGCGCCCATGGAGGCCCTGGCCGCCATGCAGCAGGAGGGCCTGATCGGTCACCTCGGGCTGAGCAACGTCACCCCCGACCAGATCGCCCGAGCACGCACGATCGCCACGGTGGTGTGCGTCCAGAACGCCTACAACCTGGCCCACCGCCACGACGACGCCCTGATCGACACGCTCGCCGCGGACGGGATCGCCTACGTCCCCTTCTTCCCGCTCGGCGGGTTCAGCCCGCTGCAGTCGGCCACCCTGGACACCGTCGCTGCCCGCCGAGGCACCACACGCATCGGGGCCGCGCTCGCCTGGCTCCTGCAGCGCTCCCCCAACATCCTGCTGATCCCGGGAACCTCCTCCGCCGCGCACCTGGGGGAGAACGTCACGGCCGCCCACGTCACCCTCACCGAGGCGGACCTGACCGACCTCGACACCATCGGCATGTCCACCTGAGCGACACGCCGGTCAGACGGCGTCAGCCGACGGGCCAGGGACTGGGCATGGCGATGGCGCGTTCTGCTGCTCCGGCGCCACCGTTTGTTCACCCAGCATCCCTACCGTTCCGGCGTGCCTTCCCTCCCCCTTCACCGCCGCCGCTTCCTTGCCGGAGCCGTGGCCGCCGGCGCCGCAGCCGCGTGGTCCCCCTACGGACTGCGCCTCCGCGACGCCGAGGCCCAAGCCCTCCCCCTGGGCGTCAGCTTCGACCCCGCACCGTTCACCATCGGGGTGGCCTCCGGCGACCCGGCCGGCGACTCGGTGGTGCTGTGGACCCGTGTGGTCGACGAACCACTGCTCGAGGACGCGCAGGAGCAGATGCCCGAGCAGGTCGAGGTCAGCTGGGCCATCGCCACCGACCCCCGGATGCGCCGGGTCGTCAAATCCGGCACGACCATCGCCCACCGCGACTTCGCGCACACCGTCCACGTGACCGCCGACGGCCTCGAGCCCGGCCAGTGGTACTGGTACCGGTTCTCCGCCCTCGGCAAGACGTCGCGGATCGGTCGGACCAAGACCGCGGGCGGTGACCGGCTGCGCATGGCCATGGTCGGCTGCGCCAAGTTCCACATCGGCTTCTTCGGCGCCTACCGCCAGCTGTGCCGCGAGGACATCGACCTCGTCTTCTGCTCCGGCGACTACTTCTACGAGGAGCCCTTCGACCCGGGCGCCGAGAGCGACACCCGCGAGGAGGACAGGCTCGAGGAGACCGAGACGCTCGAGCAGTACCGCCGCCGGTTCGCCCTGTACCGCGGCGACCCCAACCTGCGGCAGGCCCACGCGCTGTTCCCGTGGGTCGTGACATGGGACGACCACGAGTTCGACAACAACTACGCGGGCACGATCCGCGAGGACGACGACGGGCCTGGCCAGCAGTCCGACAGCGCCTTCATCGCCCGCCGGGCCAACAGCTACCAGGCCTACTACGAGATGATGCCGATCCGGCCACCCGCGGGCCTGCCGACCGGCCCGGACTTCGTCATCCACCGCACCGTGCGGTGGGGCGACCTGCTCGACCTGGTCGTGCTGGACACCCGCCAGTTCCGCACCGACCAGCCGTGCGACGACGCGACGGTGTCGGTGACGTGTGCCGGGGTGGACGACCCCGACGCGACCATCCTCGGGCTGGACCAGCGGCAGTGGGTGATGAACGAGCTCTCCTCCTCCACCGCCGCGTGGCGGACCCTCGGGCAGCAGGTGCTGATCGCGGCCATCCGCGCGGGAGGAATCCCGCAGCAGCTGCAGGACTCCATCGCCCCGGCGCTCGGCGCGATCGATTTCACCGACGGCAACTACATCAACGCCGACCAGTGGGACGGCTACCAAGCCGAACGGGCAGCGCTGCTCGGCCACATCGCCGAGGAGGGGATCCCCGATGTGACCGTCCTCACCGGCGACATCCACTCCACGTGGGTCAGCGAGCTCAAGCCCGACTTCGACAACCCGCTGTCCCCCAACGTCGGCGTTGAGCTCTGCGCGACCTCGATCACCTCAAGCGGGTTCTCCCAGGAGGAGCAGACGGGCCTGCGCCCGATCTTCTACGCCAACAACGCCCACCTGAAGTACTTCGAGGGGCTGTCCCGCGGCTACATGACCGCGGAGGTGACCGCCGACCGTTGGATCAGCCGGCTCCGCACCATCGACGACGTCTACAACCCGCGCCCGGCGATCACGACCAAGGCCGAGTTCGTCATCGAGCGCGGCACCAACGCCGTGACCCAGAGCATCGGGACACCCTTCGACTGACTCCGGTCGGTCCATGACCGGCGGCGACCGGGTTGTTCATTCAACCTTCACCGGCCGTCCGGGCCCGGCGTCGCGGACCATGCGCATACTCCGGCGGCATGTCGATCAGTCGTCGTGACGTGCTCAAGGCCTCCGGACTCGCCCCGCTCCTGGGCGTCTCCGTGGGCCGTCCGAACCGCTTCCCGCCCCAGACCGCTCCGATCGGGCCGTCGGCGGTGGACGTGGTCCCTCCGGCCGGATGGGACTATCCCGCGCAGGTGGACCTGCTGCCGTTCGGGCACGGCGTCGCCTCGGGCGACCCGCTGGCCGACCGCGTGATCATCTGGACCCGGGTGTCGATCCCGGACGACCGCGGGTGGGAGGTCACCGACCCGCAGGGCGTGACGTCGACCACCGTGGTGTGGAAGGTGGCCACCGACCCGGACATGGTCGACGTCCGCGCGAGCGGTGCCGTCACCACCGACGCCGGCCGGGACTGGACGGTCAAGGTCGACGTCGACGGGCTGACGCCCAACGCCGTGTACTTCTACTGCTTCGAGGCGTTGGGGTACCGCTCCCCCGTCGGACGGACCCGCACCGCGCCCGGCCCCGACGACGACGTGACCGAGCTGCACGCCGCCCACGTCGCCTGCACCTCGTGGTGGCAGGACCACTTCTCCGCCTACGCCCGAATCGCCGAGCGCGCCGACCTGGACCTGGTCATCCACGTCGGCGACCACGTCTATGAGTTCTGTGGCGGGCATCCGGCCGTACGGGCGTGGGAGGACCGGTTCGACATCGACGACGTCGACGCCCGGCGCTGGTCGACCCGCAACGAGGCCCGCCGGCGGTACGCGCTGTACTACCAGGACCCCCACCTCATGGCGGCGCACATGGCGGCACCGTGGGTCATCGCGGTGGACAACCACGACTTCGCCGATCTGCGCGACGAGTCGTTGAGCGAGGAGGAGCGGCGCTTCGGGGGCGCTGAGGTGTTCTGGGAGTGGTCGCCGACCCGTCCGGTGCGGCCCGACCACAGCGGCTCCTTCCGCCCCTCCCCCGGTCCGTTCGCCAACGTCGAGACGCCGCGGGGCGCCGAGGCGTTCTTCACGCACCGCGCGATGTCGTGGGGTCGGCTGCTGTCGTTGATCGTCATCGACTGGCACTACTCCCGGCAGCTCGAGACCGAGGAGCAGAAGGCCGCCGCCAACGACGGCATGGTCTTCGGGCCCGCCCCGGCCATGCTGGGTCCGACCCAGTGGCGCTGGCTGCAGGACACCTTCGAGGCCCACGCCGGGGCGACGCACCGGGTCCTGCTCAACCAGAAGAACATGGGGCAGCTGGGCAACTTCAACCTGCCGACGGCGCTGCGCGACGGTGCCCGCCAGCTGGGGCTGACGGGCGTGGAGAACGCCGAGGACGTCGTCGACATCTACCCGGGCTGGACCAGCGACCGGCGACAGCTCTTCGCCTTCCTGCGCGACCGCGGGATCGTGGACAACATCGTCCTGTCCGGTGACAGCCACGGCTGGTGGGCCTACGACCTGGTCGAGGACTCCACCGCGCCCGACTACAACCCCGTCGACCCCTGGGCGGGCGACGACGCGGGCGTGGGCCTGACCCCCGTCGGGGTCGAGCTGATCAACGGGATGGGCCGGCCCGGGCTGGTCGACGTGGTCGCGGAGACGGCCTGTGAGGCCGGGGCGGGACAGGGCAGCGCCCACTCGTGCTTCGAGGCGGGATCCGACCCGACCTTCCACGCCGCCTACCAGGCCGCCCGCACCCCGGCGATCGCCGCGTCGCTGGCGGCCGAGACCGCCGCGATGGCCGCCAACCCCAACATGCGGTACATGAACTGGCGCGAGTACGGGCACTCGATGGTGCACCTGTTCGGTGACCGGTCAGAGCTCGAGCTGCTGGCGTCGGACAAGACCGTCAACACCGGGCCGGGCGAAACCGGCCCGGCCGGCACCCCGGCCGACACCGTGCTGGCCCGCTACGCCAGCCAGGTCGGACGCCCGCACCTGGTCCCCCTGTCACCGCTGGAGCGCACCGCCGGTCCCGCCAAGCCGGCGGTGCCCGCTCCGGCAACCCTCCCCCTGCGGACGGCCCGGTAGGCCGGGGACTCCTACCCCTCGGTCTGGAAGGGTTCGGGGAGCGGCAGGGCGTCGCAGGCCTCGGGGGCCTCGCCCCGCAGGATGCACTGCAGGCGGTCGATGCGGTCGGTGATGACCCCGTCAACGCCCATCGCGACCAGCTCGGCCTGCCGGGCGGAGTCGTTGATCGTGTAGGGGGTGACGGTCAGGCCTGCCTGGTGCGCCTCGGCCACTGCGGCGGCGCTCAACGACCCGTGGGAGGGGTTGAAGCCGTCGGCGTAGGTGGACTGGGCCCGGAATGCGTCGCCGAGGTTGGCCGACACGAAGTGCAGCTGGCCGACCGGCAGGTCCAGACCGGCCGCGACCTGCAGGTGCGCGTACAGCTCCATGGAGTCGGGGTGGAAGGACTGCACGACGTGGGGGTTGGTGAAGCCCTTGGCCCGCTCGGCGAGCAGCTGGTCGATCAGGATCTGTTCGATGCCCGGCGACAGGGCAGGGGCCTTCAGCTCGATCAGCAGGCCGACGTCGGGGTGGTCCTCGAACAACGCCAGCGCCTCGGCCAGGGTCGGCACGTGGGTGCCCAGGTAGGCGCCGGCGTACCGGCCGTCGTCGGCGGTCGAGTCGACCGCGAACCGACCCCAGTTGGACGCCTCCAGCGTCGCGAGTTCCGCGGCGGTGAACAGCTGCGGGACCGAGTCACCGGCGACCACGCGCGGGTCGCCCGCGAACACCTCCTCGACGTTGGTGGTCCGCGACAGCGTGTTGTCGTGCAGCAGGATGATCTGCTGGTCAGCCGACAGCGACACGTCGATCTCGACCTGCTCGGCCCCCATCGCGATGGCCATCTCGATGGCGGGGAGGGTGTTCTCGGGGGCGTAGCGGGACGCACCGCGGTGGGCGACCACGTCGACGTCGTCGTGGTGGGCGGGGATGACCACGTCGGCGACGACGGGCAGATGGTCCGACGGCCATTCGCCGCCGGGCCGGTAGGTGTCGACGTAGGCCTGCAGCACCTCCACCGATTCCGACGCGAGGATCCAGTCCAGCCAGCGGTTGTCGAGCTCGCCGAACCCGGAGAAGGTGCCGGTCGGCGCGGGGCCGGTCACGTCGGCGGCGTCCCACGCGTCGATGAACGGCCCACCGGTGACCAGGCGGTGGTACGGCGAGGTGTTGCCGACCAGCGGCGTGGGCTCCCCGGCCGGGGTGCCGAACGGCAGGCTCGGGTACGGGCTGTCGGGGCGGGTGTCCTTCATCGGGTCGTGGGCCGGCTGGTTGCCGGGCAGCCGCTCGGCCTCGGCGCTGTTGGCGTTCAGCACCACGCCGGCGGCGAAGCTGTCGCCCCGGTTGAAGTTGAAGTCGCCGGTGATGACGACGGGCAGGTCGTCGCGGAAGCTGACCCCGTCGACGTCGTAGGCGGGGTCGCCGGTGAAGTAGCCGGCGATCTGGTCGGCGGCGCGGTAGCGGGCGTCGTTGTTGGCGTGGTCGAAGTGGGTGTTGACGGCGTAGAACTGGTGGCCCGCGGCGTTGCGGAACGCAGCCCGCTCGTCGGCATCGAGGGCATCGAGCATGTCCGGGGCGTCGATGACGTCACGCAGCACCGCCATCGCGTCGAGGAGGTCGCGACGGACGTCATCGCGAGGGGTGGGGTCCACGGGCGCCATGTCGACGAGGGTATTGGGCGGGCCCGCGTCTACACGATGTCGGTTGGCCGGGTGACGGCGGCCAGGGTGATCGCGGCGGCGTGCCCGACGTTGAGGGAGTCGACGGCCGGGCTGATCGGGATCCGCACCCGTGTCGTCGCACGGTCGAGGACCTCCCGCGTCAGGCCGGGCCCCTCCGCCCCCAGCACGATCGCCAGCTTGTCGGGCACCGTCGCGCGCCACAGGTCGACCGCGTCATCGCTGGGGGTCATCGCCCAGGTCTCGAATCCTGCGGCATGCAACGTGTCGAGCGCATCGGGCCAGCCGTCGCGGGTTGCACGCGCCACCCGCATGGGGAGGATCTCGCCCATGCTGACCCGCACGGTGCGCCGGTGGTACGGGTCGTTGCACGTCGGGTTCAGCAGCATCCCGTCGATGTCGAACGCCCGCGCGGCGCGGGCGATGGCCCCGACGTTCTCGTCGTCGTTGAGGGCTTCGAGCACGATCAGCCGCCGGGACGTCGCCGCGAGGTGGTCGACGGTGACCAGCGGTTGGCGACGTGCCGAAACGAGCACCGCCCGTGGCATGTCGAACCCGACGATGTCGCGCATCACCTCGCGCTCGGCCACGTACACGGGCACTCCGTCGAGCTCCGGGCGGGCCATGAACGGCAGGAACCGCTTGACGCGGGAGGGTGACAGCAACACCGACCGGAACCCGTGGCCGGAATCGATCAGCCGCTCGATCGACACCCACCCCTCCGACAGGAAGTACTCGTCGGACTCCATCCTGCGGCGGGCAGGCTGATCGTTGATCCGATGGAAGTCCGACACCCGCGGATCTGCCGCGTCCTCGATCGTGGTCGTTCGGGTCATCGCGTCGACGGTAGCCGGACCCCCTCCGGCTACCGGCTCGGGGAGGTCAGCGCTGGCAGTCGATGGCGATCGCAAGGGCGTCACACACCTGGTTCATGCCGAGTGGCCAGCCCGTCACCGGTCCCGACCGCGATCCTGACATCGGACCGCCGCCGCCACTGTGGTGAACAACGGATGTCGAGACAGGCCTGTTCGTCCGCGTCCGGCGACTGGGTGATGAACGTCGGTGGACGGGTCCGTGACATGGAAGGAGGGGAGGGGGTGGTGGGCGAAGTTCACGGGCATGGGGCCGCCTTCCCCTTCGCTCGTCCGCGGCCCGCCACCCACGCCGAAACCGGAGCCATCGATGTCCCGGAGTTCACTCCTTGCCCTGCTCACCCTGACCCTCCTCGTCGGGGTCGTTCCCGTTGCCGCCGACGGGTCGGAACCCGTCCGTGACGCCACCGTCATCGCCCACCGCGGCGCGTCCGCCTATGCCCCGGAGAACACCCTTCCCGCCGTCGACCTGGGCATCGACATGGGCGCCCCGCTGGTCGAGATCGACATCCAGCTGTCGGCCGACCGTGAGATCGTCGTGCTGCACGACACCACCCTGGGCCGCACCACCGACGTCGAGGACCACCTGCTGGCCGTCGACCCGCGGCAGCTCTACCCGCACGTGGCGTTCTTCCACTCCGCGGAGCTCGCCGAGCTCGACGCCGGCTGCTGGGGGCGGTTCGCCGACAGCGAGTACTGCGGAACCCACGTGCCGACCCTGGCCGAGACCCTCGACCTGTTCACCGAGCACCCCGACGTCGGGCTGCTGATCGAGGTCAAGTCCCCGGCCGAGCACCCCGGCATCGAGCCGCTGCTGGTCGCCGAGCTCCAGGCCCGCGTCGCCGCCGGTGAGACCAACCCGCACGTCGTCCAGTCCTTCGACTGGCAGTCGATGCAGCGGTTCGACGTGCTCCAGCAGGAAGCGGGTCTGGACTACCCCGTCGGTCTGCTCGGCACCGTCAACGAGGCGGACTTCGACACCTACGCCTGGGCCGAGCAGGTCAACCCCAACCACGGGGCGTTGACGTCCGCCTACGTCACCGCGGCCCACGCCGCTGGCTTCAGCGTCAACCCCTACACCGTCAACGACGCCTGCCGGATGGTCGCGCTGATCGACGACATCGGCGTTGACGGCGTGATCACCGACCGCCCCGACCTGATGCAGCGGGTCCTCGCGCCCGACACCGCCATGCAGGCAACCCTCGAAACCTGCTGAGGACACCCGATGATCAACCGCAGAACCTTCCTGGCCTCCACCGTGGCCTCCGCAGCGGTGCTCGGGGCCGGGCCGCTGGCCGCGGCCCCGGCCGCCGGGACGACCCTGGCCGACGGCGACGCCGCGGTCTTCCCCTACTCCGTGGCGTCCGGCGACCCGATGCCTGACCGGGTCGTGCTGTGGACCACCATCACACCCCCGCCCGACGGCGGGCCAGTGGAGCTGCGGTGGACCGTCGCCACCGACCCCGAGCTGTCCGCTGTGGTCGCCGAAGGAACCACCCACGCCCGCGCCGAACGTGGGTGGTGCGCCAAGGTCGACGCCGTGGGGCTGCCAGCCGACACCGTCCTCTACTACGTCTTCCAGACCGCCACCGGGGGCCGGTCCGACGTCGGCCGCACGAAGACGACCGGTGGCGTGTCGCTGCTGCGGTTCGTCGCCACCACCTGCACCAACCCGGGGGAGGGCGGGAACATGTACCACACGTTCGCCCGCCTGGCGGAGATGGACACGCTGGACTTCGTGCTCCACCTCGGCGACTACGTCTACGAGTTCGGCGGCCACCTGTACGAGCCCGACGGCACCCCGCACGACCCCGCGACCGGCAACCACGGGGCCTCGGCGTGGTCAGTGCACGACTACCGCGAACGACACGCCGACTGGCGCCGCCGGGAGTACTTCGGCGGCAGGCCCCACATCGACGCGCACCGCCTTCACCCGTGGGTGGTGCTGTGGGACGACGGCGATGTCTGGAACGGCGTGACCGCCGCGCCCTTCACCGCCGCCGACGGCACGGTGGCCGGCGTGACCGGCGACCACGGCGACCACTACGCGGTGGACCCCGACACCCGCAAGGCCAACGCGATCCGGGCCCACCACGAATGGGTGCCCTGCCGCGACGCGTTCGGGGGGTTGTGGGGAGAGTCCGAACCCGGCGCTACGCCGGCGGTCGGCTCGTTGCAGCGGGTCGTTCCCATGGGCCCGCTGGCCGACTTGGTCTGCATCGACGCCCTCCTGGAGCGGCGCGGTCGCTACCTCGGGATCGACGTGCCCCCGTTCACGATCGCCGAGGACGAGGTCGACAACCCCGACCGGCGGATGATGAGCGACGCGCAGCTGGATTGGATGCTCGACGCGCTCGCCGGCCCCGACCGCGGACCGGGCCGGTGGAGACTGCTGGCAAACCAGGTGATGCTCGGCCACTGGGGGGCACCAGGACTGCCGTCGCTGCCCGCCGCGGTCCGCCAGTTCTTCGGGATCCGCGACCAGGGGAACCAGGCCTACACCTCGTCGTGGAACGGCTACCCGGTCAGCCGGGCCCGCGTCATGGAGGGGCTGGCCGCCCGGGGCTCGACCAACCTGCTGGCCTTCGCGGGTGACGCGCACTTCTCGTTCGTGCAGCACCTGACCGCCGACCCGATGGACCCGACCCGCTACGACCCGGTGACCGGCCGCGGCGCAGTGGGCGCGGAGTTCCTGACCCCGTCGGCGTCGTCGGTGGCGTTCGCCGACATGCTGGGCTATCCGCCGCGAACGGGGTCGCGGGCCATCGAGGCCGCCACGGTCGCCGCGAACCCGCATCAGCACTACGCCGAGCTCGACTCCACCGGGTTCGTCCTGACCGCCCTCAGCCCCGAACGGGCGGTGGTGGAGTACTGGATGAACGTCGACCCGAAGGACGGCGACAACCACGCGATCCGACGGGACGCCGCGTTCGTGATCAACGACGGCGACCCCCGGATCGTGCCCTACCTGATCCCCGACCTGATCGATCCCGACGCCCCTCCGCCCCACGTCGCCGCCGAGCTCGGCCGACAACCCGAGCTGTTCACGTAGGCCACCTGGCCGCACCAGCACCCCTCCCCGAAGGCCCACCGATGTTGTTCTTCCGCGTTCCCATGCCCGCCGCCATCCTCGGCGCCGCCGCGCTGACCGTTGCCGCGCTGACCGGAGCCGCGCTGACCGGACCGGCGCTGGCGCAGAACCAGCCAATCCACCTGCCCGACCCGGCGATGGGCTCGGGCACCCAGGCCACGCACGACTGCCAGCGGGTGCCCAACCAGCAGACCTGGGTTGGCGACACGCCGCTCAGCGAGCTCCCCGCCCTCCCGCTGTCCAACGAATACACCGCTGACCCGCTCGTGTCCAGCCACCGTGGAGCCCGCTACCTGGCCCCCGAGAACACCCTTGAGGCCTTCGAGACCGCCATCGCCTACGGCGTGGACGTCCTGAAAACCGACGTGCGCCGCTCCGCCGACGGGGTGTACGTCGTCATCCACGACACGACCGTTGACCGCACCACCGACGGCACCGGCCCGGTCGACGCGTTCACCCTCGCCGAGCTGAAGGAGCTGGACGCCAGCCAGGTCGACGGGCAGGACTGGTCCGCCCTGTACCCGGATGGCGCGATCGTCCCCACCCTCGAGGAGGTCGCCGCGCTCGCCCGTGACCACGGGGTCGGGCTGGAGCTGGACATGAAGGTGGCCGGCGTGGACGTGCAGCTCGAGGTCGCCGACCTCGTCGCCCGCCACGGCATCCTCGAGCAGTCGATCTTCAACCACTTCGACATCGCCGTTTCCCAGCGCTACCCCGACGCGGAGTTCATCTACAACCGGGGTGGTGAGCCCTACGCCACCGTCGAGCGGCCCGGTGCCCTCTACGCGTTGGCCACCGCCACCGAGTACGACGTCTTCGGGTCCCGCTTCGACAAGTTCACCGTCGGGGACCTCAACCAGATCCACGACGCCTGCGGCCGCACCGCCGCGCACTCCTACGACTTCAACGCCTCCTCCTTCAACGGGGCCGACGGCCTGGAGGCCGAGCGCGAGGTGCTCAGGGCCATGCGCCAGCTGCGCATGGGTGCCCAGACCGACCAGCCTGACCTGGCGGCCCAGGAGCTGTCCGGCCCGGTCCACACCGAGCTGATCGTCGGTCCGGCCGACGCCACCCCGGGCCGGCTCGCGATGACGCTGGAAGAGGTCGTGGACGGCAGCACCCACAAGCAGGGGGTCGCGCGGGTCGGGCTGGACGACGGCACCGCCGGGTGGGTCCACAGCTGGAACGAGGGACTGGTCCGCACCGACGACCTCGACGTGCCGCAGGCGATCAACCCCGACGCCGTCCCCGCCGACCTCCGCGCCGCCGGGTTCGACCACATCTCCGACCCCGACGCCCACAACGGCGTCCTGTACGTCCCGATCGAGCAGGGCGACTACGCCGCGATGGACCAGAAGGTCGTCCTGTTCGACCCGGCCACCCTGCAACCCCTGCCCGACACGCCGGTCCTGACCCTGCCGATCAGCCACATCGCGTGGCTGTCGGTCACCCAGGCGCCCGGCGAGGACCCCGTCATCTGGACCACGTCGGACTTCACAGACGTCACCACCGTCCAGCGGTTCTGGGTGCGCGAGGACCACACCGTTGAACCGTTCGACGTCGACCCGCTGGCCGGGATCGAGCTCGACACCACCCTCCAACGCGTCCAGGGCGGCGACGTCGACGCCGACGGGACGCTGTGGATCTCCACCGATGACGCGGGCAACCGGCTGTTCGCCGTCGACCCCTCCACCGGTGCCACGACCGAGGTCGGGTCGATGGGCCACCTCCGCGCCGGTGGCCCCGCCAACCTGACCGGGCCGGCGCCCGCCGACGATTACGCCAAGGCCGAGGGCGAGGGCATCGACGCCACCCCGCTGCCATCCGGTGACGTGCACACCCTCGCCATCGACGCCGTCAGGGGCGTCAGCCACTTCGCCCACTTCGCGCACCGGTCGGTCATGCCGGCCGTCCCCGACGGGCACGCCTGCCTGGTCAACGCCGGCAACGGCGCACCGATCCCCCACGCCGACCTCGGCGACGGGGTGACCACCGGCCCCGACGGCTGCGCCGCGAACCCCGAGGGGGCAGACCCGGCCTTCTCCGGGCACGACGGCGCCCTGCCGGCCGGGCAGCACCCCCTCTACCGGGCCCATGCCCACAACGACTACGAACCCCACGACACCAACCGCCGCCCGTTGCTGGACGCGCTGGACCACGGATTCACCTCCATCGAGGTCGACGTCTACCTGGTCGGTGACCAGCTGGTCGTCGGGCACGACTACGACGACCTGCGGCCCGGCCGGACCCTGCAGACCGCCTACCTGGATCCGCTGCGGGACCGCGCCACCACGTTCGGTGGCGTGTACCGCGCCGACGAGCAGCGCTTCCAGCTGATGATCGACGTCAAGACCGAGGCCGAGTCGACGTGGGCGGCGCTGGACCGTGTCCTCGCCGACTACGACGACATCGTGGTCGCCCAGTCCTACGACGAGGTGCTGGTCGACCGACCGGTGCAGGTCATCATCTCCGGCAACCGGGCCCGCTCGACGATGGAGGGCCAAGCCGTCCTGTACGCCAACTACGACGGCCGCATCCCCGGCGACCTCGACGAGTCCGTCCCCGCCGCCTTCATCTCCATGAACAGCCAGAACTACAGCCACCTCGGCTGGGACGGCGAGGGCCAACCCACCGCGGCCCAGCAGGCAACCCTGCGCGAGGCCGTCGACGGCTCCCACGCCGCCGGCCGGACCACCCGTTTCTGGGCCTCCCCCCACGACGAACGGGTCTGGCAGTGGCTGTACGACGCCGGCTCGGACTGGATCAACGCCGACGACCTCGGGCGCCTCGAGACGTTCCTCCGGGTCCAGGGCGACTAACTCCCTCCCCACACCTGACAAGGATCTCCTTCACCATGCGCATTGCCCTCGCCGTCCTGACGGCCGCAACCCTCGCCGTCCTCGCCCTCCAGCCGGTGGTCGCCGACCCCTTGCCGCCCCTCCAAGTGGCCGAGCCCCGAGCCGTCGCCGACGGCGTGACCTACGAGCACTACTACTGGGCCGACCCCGACGAGGGACTGCCTGGCCCGACGAACCTGCCTGACGAGACCCACGTCCACGTGCTGCGCGTGGACCGCGAGGCCTTCACCGGCCGCGCCGAGACGGTGCTCGCCGAGGGGCGGGTCACCGACAAGGAAACCGTCCCCTCCATGGCCGCCCGCACCGGGGCGCTCGCCGCGATCAACGGCGGGTTCTTCATCGTCAACGACAGCTTCGGCACGCCTGGCGACCTGATGGGCGTCAGCGTCATCGACGGCGAGCTGGTCAGCGAGGCCGTCGGTGCCCGCAGCGCCGTGGTCATCCGCGGCGACGACCTGACCGACGCGTGGACCACCCAGGTGTCGACCACCCTGACTGTCACCGCCGAGGACGGCGCGACCCGCGAGCTCGACGGCCTCAACCGAGCCCCCGGCATCGTGCGGAGCTGCGGCGGGGTCGGCGGCGACGTGCTGGACGGCGAGGTCACTCACGCTCCCGTCCACGACTACACCTGCCACGACGACAGCGAGCTGACCCTGCTGCGCCCGGTCTTCGGCGGGACCGTCCCGCCCGCCGACCGACGGGTGCTCCTCGACGCCGAGGGTGTCGTGCTCGGTCCGCTGCTGGGCCAGAGCGTCCCCGACGACCACCAGGTTCTGCTCGCCACCGGCGACGCCGCCGAGTGGATCGACGCCCATGCCGGCGTCGGCACGCGGGTGCGGGTCACCGAGACCGTGACCACCCCCGACGGGCCCCTCGACCTGGACGGCCTCGACGTGATCAACGGTGGCCCGCTGCTGGTCCGTGACGGCGTGGCGGACGTGACCTGGGTCGAGGAGGGCTTCGGCCGGATCGACGCGGCCAACGGCTGGGTCAACAACGCCAACCCCCGCGCCGCCGTGGCGTGGACCCCGGACGCCACGTTGCTGGTCACCGTCGACGGCCGGCAGGCACCCGACGGGTCGGGGCTGGACCTCCCCTCCTTCGCCGACCTGCTGATCGCGCTGGGCGCCACCGACGCGGTGAACCTCGACGGCGGCGGCTCGGTGACCATGACCATCGGCGAGGAGGTCGTCAACAGCCCCTCGGACGGAACAAACCTGCGCACCCCGTTCACCCGCGGCACCCCTCGCCCCGTCGGGGACGCCCTCGTGCTGCTCAGCGAGTAGTCGACCCCCTCCCCTCGAAATGGATCTCCCCATGTCATCCCGCCGTCAGTTCCTGACCACCTCAGCCGCCACCGCGAGCGCGTTGGCGCTGACCCGCATCCCCGCGGCGTTCGCGGCGCCCACGGCGTCCCCGCTCGGGACGGTTGGCGCGGCCGCCAACGCCCCGTTCGCGCTCGGCGTGGCCTCCGGCGACCCCCTCCCCGACTCGATCATCCTCTGGACCCGCTTGTCGATCCTCCCCCAAGCGCCCGACGGCGGGGTCCCCAACGGGACCTACGACGTCGATTGGGAGATCGCCGAGGATGAGGGATTCGGCACGGTGGTCGGCTCGGGGACCGTCGCCACCTCCGCGGCCAAGGGGTACAGCGTCCACGTCGACGCAACCGGGCTGGAGCCCGCCCGTGCCTACTGGTACCGCTTCAGGGCGCTGGGCGTGATCAGCCCGGCCGGTCGAACCAAGACGGCCCCGGCGGCGGGCCAGAGGACCGGGCTGACCAGGATCGCGTTCGGGTCCTGCCAGAACTACTCCGGCTACTTCGTGCCCTACCAGTACCTGGCCGCCGACGACGTCGACGTCTTCTTTCACCTCGGCGACTACATCTACGAATCCCTCGGCGTCCGCACCGGGACCCCGCTGGCATCTCCCGAACCCACCGACCTCGACGGCTACCGCTGGCGGTGGGCGGAGTACAAGGCCGACCCTGACCTGCAAGCCGCCCACGCCACCGTCCCGTTCGTGTGCACGTGGGACGACCACGAGGTCGACAACGACTATGCCGGCGACCACGGACAGGGCGGCGATGACCCCGAAGTCTTCCGTGCCCGCCGGTTCGCCGCCCACCAGGCGTTCTACGAGAACCTGCCGCTGCGGACCCCGGACCCGATGGGCGGCCAGCTCAAGCTGTTCAGGCGGTTGACCTACGGCGACCTCGTTCGGTTCCACGTGCTGGACAACCGGTCGTACCGTGACAACCATGCGTGTGAGGGACCCGGCGGCGGGGGTGGCCGCGTCATCTCCGCGGACTGCCCCGACCTGACGGACCCGTCGCGCACCATGTTGGGCTTCGAGCAGGAGGCCTGGCTCCACGAAGGGCTGCGGACCGCGCCGACCCGGTGGAACGTCGTGGCCCAGCAGCTGCTGTTCAGCCAGCTCGAGCAGATCGTCGGGCCCGAGCAGGGCCGATGGGTCGACGGGTGGGACGGCTACGCCGCGACCCGCCAGCGCCTGGTCGACGTGTTCGCCGAGGAGCGCGTCGCGAACCCCCTGCTCATCGGGGGTGACATCCACAACCACTGGGTCGCCGACGTCAAGACCAACTACGACGACCCGTCGTCGGCCACCGTGGCCAGCGAGTTCGTCGGCACCTCCATCTCCTCCAACGGGTCCAGCTTCGACCGATACCTGCCCGAGAATCCCCACATCCTCTTCCACGAGTACCGCTACCGCGGCTATGGCCGGTTGTCGCTCACCCATGACGAGGCCATCTGCGACTTTCCGGTCGTGTCCAGCGTCTCCGGACCCACCAGTGACGCGTTCGCCCTGGACAGCTGGGCCGTGGAAGCAGGCAGCACCGGAGCGCATCGCGTGTGACCCCGGCCGCCACGGGCGGGCCCGCGACGACGAATCGTCAACGGCAACGCCCCCGCCTGTCTCAGAGGGGGGCTTCCCGACGTGGTTGACGTCGGTGTGAGCGTTGGGTGAACCCACGGCGATGCGGCAGGAGGTTGGCGCGACGGGGGTGAAGTAGATCGGTGATGCGCCGAATCCTCCCCTCCCTGACCCCTGCCCTCATCGCCTGCTTGCTGGTCGCCACCGCCACGGTGGCCGGTGCGCAGACGACCGACTTCACCCCGCCCCCGCGACCGGTCGACGCCGACGCGCTGCGGGTCATGACCTACAACGTCCGCTACGCCTCCAACGCCTCGGGCCACGAGGACTGGGGCACCCGGTTCCCCGACATGGCCGCCCAGCTGCAGCAGTCCGACCTCGACCTCCTCGGCACCCAGGAGCTGAAGGAAACCGCCGGCGACTACATCCAGCGGCTGGACATCCTCAACGCCCTTGGGGGCCCCGACGCGTTCGGCTACATCGGCACCTCTCGTGGCGGCCCCGACCGGCCCGACGACGAGCAGATGGGTATCTATTACCGCCTCGACCGGCTCGAGCTGGTCGAGGAGGGCCACTT
>JACLAD010015196.1_pt1 | contig 36009 bp, 39 predicted proteins | sample 8027901 | NCBI WGS metagenome assembly JACLAD01 (sample SAMN15725071, study PRJNA655200) | protist metagenome | isolation source: fluorescence activated cell sorting (FACS) single amplified genomes of... | place: Spain: Blaines Bay Microbial Observatory, Mediterranean Sea | collected 2016-07-05 | reverse complement strand
TGTACCCTGGGCGTCCAACATTCCGGGCAACCACAGACCCAAGAGCAACAGTAGGCAGCAACGTTTCCAGCAATCAAACAACATGCAATGAACTCAAACGAACACTATCTGGATTACAACGCCACCGCTCCGCTGCTACCCGAAGTGTGGGAAGCAATGCAGACCGTTCAGGCCACCAGCTACGGCAATCCCTCCAGCCCACATGGACCCGGACGTCGAGCCCGGAATCGCCTGGAAGAGGCCCGTCGACAACTGGCCTCGCTGCTGGGAGTGGAATACCAGGAGCTGTGTTTCACCAGCGGCGGCAGTGAAAGCAACAATGCGATCCTCCGACAATTTCTGCAGGCGGACAAGCCAAATCATTGGATTCTTTCCCCACTTGAACATCCTTCACTGCTGGAAACCGCACAGCATTTGGCTGAACAAGGGCGGGCTTCCTTAGATCTGTTGCCGGTTGACCGTGGAGGTCGTGTGCTGCCAGAGGCACTGCTAGAGTTGATTCGTCCAGAAACTCGGCTGGTCAGTGTGATGGGTGCCAACAATGAAACTGGCGTAATCCAACCGATTACAGAACTCCAGACCATCGCCCAGCAACATGGAATTCCACTGCACACCGACAGTGTTCAAATCTTGGGAAGAATACCAGTCTCTTGGCAGGAACTGGGAGTAAATTACGCCACCGCCACAGCCCACAAGCTTGGAGGGCCCGGTGGAATTGGTTTGCTCTATGTGCGAGAGGGTTCTGCCTTCACTTCCTTGATCACCGGAGGCAAGCAGGAACGAGTTCGGCGGGCGGGAACTGAGAGCGTCGCGTTGGCGGTTGGTTTTGCCGCTGCGCTTGCTTGGGTGCTTGAGCAACAACCCCAACTCTCCGAGCGGTTGCAAAGTTTTCAGCAGCAGGTTCTGGAGAGACTACAGACGGTGGAAGGTTTCTTCTTGAATGGAGATCCACAATTTCTGCTACCCAACACCCTCAACGTTGGCTTTCAAGGCTTGAGCGCAGAGACTCTGCTGATCTCGCTTGATCTGGATGGAGTCGCTGTCTCGACAGGATCGGCTTGCTCCTCAGGTGCCCTGGAACCAAGCCCTGTCCTGCTGGCGATGGGCCTCACTCCCACCGAAGCTCGCTCCTGCCTACGCCTGAGCTGGGGCTGGCAGACCACGCAAGCCGACATCGATGCCCTGCTGGAACGGTTGCCTCATCATGTGCAGCGTTTGCGGGAGAAACAGAATAGGTGATTGGGTTTGAATCGGAAGGTGATGATCGACGAGGAAATCAGTTATTGCCGAATCCAGTAGTGTCCGGACTCAATCTTCAATTCGTCGTCTTCTTGGTGATGCGCGACGTACATCCGATCTCCTTGAATATGGAAGTATCGTCGGGTTGAGTGCGTGACACCAACCACTTCTGTGTTTGGTGAGAGTGAACGGGTGAAGTCAGATTCAACCTCGATCAGATCCTTTCCTTCAAGATTGAACTTCTCCTCTGAGATGCTGAACGTCCCTGATGTTTTTTGAACGTCCGCAAGACCTTCTCCGCCACATTGAGACTCTGAATCTAGAAGTGCTTCATATTTTCTGACTACAGAATTGGCAGAGTTCCCACTGAAGATGACTTTCTCCATGGCTGAGTAGGAAGTACCATCCAGTTCTACCGGATAGCACATGCTTACCCAAGTACCTTCCAAGATGGTTGGATCATTTGTTTCTTTTTTGACGAAGTCCACCCTGCTCATTTGAGAACATGCACCTGCCAAAGCAAGCAGCCCTAACAAACTGAATGACGCTGAAAATCGTGTTTGCTTCTTCATCACACCTCCTGGCATTTTTAGGTTTCGCGTCCATTGCTCACCTTACTGATCTTTTTTCTTCGGATAACCTGAATCCTACGGAGGATTTTCTTCTTCTGCAACAAAATTCGAGGAATTGTCTAACAGCTTCCTTTGCTGCTTTCTTCCTCTTGTTTACAATCCATCTATATACTAACTAATCCCGCTATTCCTACATTTAGAAATCCTGCATGTCATACCCTACTAGGACTTTCCCCAGCAAAGTAGTAACTCTTCGTCTGTGTTAAGAACAGTGAAGAAGTTGTTGATGGAACCATCATAGTCCATCTCTGCAAAGACGTATCTGTGATTTCGATACAGGGCTTTTTCAAAAGTCTCATACTGATCAGTATTGCATCCTGACAGGGAGGCCAGTGCTTCCAGATGAACACCCATGCCCTGGGCACTTTCCTCAGCAATCTGCTGGTAACTGTCGTTGAAGAATTTCTCAATGTTTGTTGTGCGCCAGTGGCAGTCTGTCGAAGTGGCAGAAGAATCCGAAGTTGCATAGAGACTGGAAGTTGTCGGGTGTGTGGTTACCTCAGTGGAGACTTGCGAAGAGACGCCAAAGATATTTTTACTGCTTCTATCATTTGATTGCATCGCAACGTTGGCACTATGTCCTTTTAGCCAGCCACCAAAATCCACATCTGAACGATGACAGGCGAACAGGTTGGCTGAGTAGAAAAGTAAGCAGGCTCCGTTCAGAACTAATGTAGCCAACATCTTCGCTACGTTATTCATCTTACTTCTCATTTATCGGGTGAACTCGAAAGTATGAGTAATTCCACGGATAGTGATAGTTCCTGTGAAAGTTCCACTTGATGAAAGGCCACTCGGGAAAGATCCTGTTGATTTTGCATATCCAATTGAAGCTGTCTTACCCAGATTTTGAAACAATTCAGAAAGGTTGCTTGCATTATCTACATTTCTATAACTGCCTCCCTCCTGAGCATTGTTAGGCATAGATTTGAATTCTGTAGCCACTTGGGGACCCAGACCAATGTTGTGTACTTCAATTTTAGGTGAAGCTCCATTCGCTTCATCTAATACAATTTGGGCGGTAAACGCTCCTTCGTTGTCGATGCCGTCTGTTAGAGAAATAAGCATTAATCTTATTTCAGATTTAGCTTTCAGATACAACGCTTGCGAATACATAGATGAATAGAGCTTCGTTTGTATATCAGAACTTCTAGTTTTATTATCTATTATGGAAATGACACTAGTTCTATCAGCTGCTAACACTTCGTCTTTAATATAGGTTGCAGCTAACTCCCCAGGTCTAAAATCTCTGACAGCTAAGACAGCTCCGTTAGGTAATAAATTAACCAATGACTTCAATGCAACATATCTCTGATTACTAACATCATATCCTGCACTTCCGTTATCTAATTCTTTCATACTCAAGCTACTATCAATCACTACTGCAACAACTAGAGAAATAGAGCCACCAACTACACTGTCAGTCAAATTATTACTGCTGAAATCAATCGTGTAATTGCCACTACCGTCGCTAATGTTAGCACTTACCTCACCTAATCCAATTTTTACAGAGCTTCCAGTACTGTTATCATAGGTTCCTTGTTTTTCTTGGTAATAGTTCCCATTTATGTCTAGTGGAATAGTTGTGAATTCGATTTTTCCAGAGTTTGAATTATAGCGAGCACCTACCAGGATTGATTCGTTTAGACAATTATTGTATGCGAAAGAACCTGAAAAAGTGCCGTTATTACATGTTCTGATTTCAGTATCATCACCGCTGCAGGAATTACTACCTGCTGAGCTGTTGAATTTATAAGCAGTGATGTTATCTTCATGGTTGACAGAGGCTCCAAACCAAGTGCACTGGCTAGGAGCCCCAACAGTACAATTATCATAATTGTAACCACCGACTGTGTTTAGTGTGCCGTTGGCTAATTTTAAGTCACCGTTATTGCAGAAAAGATCAACTGAAGCAGGACATGTATTACCAAAAGTTACTTGATTTGTTGTATATCCTTTGACGGCACTAGAGTTGTCTGCATCATGGCTATAGCTTACGTTGTCGCCACTAATACCTATAAGGTTACATCCTGATGGCGCTCCGACCGAACAATTATCATAATATGTATTTGAAGCGAATAATACAGTACTAGTATTACTGGGATTTACAAAATTGCTATCGTAGCACATAGCATCAGTTTTTACTGAGTCACATACGTTTCCGAAGATAACACTTTGTGATGAATAAGCTGTTATATTATCTCCATGGATAACGTTACTTAATCCAGCGTTACCTGGTTTTTTCAAACTACAATTGTCTGGAGAGCCATTATTACAAAACTGGTAAGAATGGGACACTCGACTAAAATTTCCATTATTGCAGATTACAGAGCTAGCGTTATCAGCGCACGTAGCTGGCCAATCACTAGTTCCTGTACTGTAATTTGTTAGGTATGTGCTAAGACTATGTACTGCCGAACCACCATCGCTATAAGAACAATTTGCCGCTGAAGCTGTTGAACAAGCTGTTGCTGTGTAATTTCCACTCAAATTTCCATTTAAGCAGGTTCTTGATTGAGATTGACAACTACTGCCGAAAGGTACTGATGAGTTTTGGTAAAAGGTCTCACTTAAATTGTGCTGAACAGTTACACCAGATACACTACAATTATCTGCTGCTGCTACAGAACAAGATGTTGCTGTATAATTTCCACTTAGCTGACCATTTGTACAGGATCTATCTTGGAAAACACAAGAATTCCCATATGAAACTGAGCTGGCTTCCCATGCTTTTACGCTCCCCAGGTGCTCAACCAATTGACTGTTAAAGGTACAATTGTCAGCTACCTTAACAGTACACGTTGGATGAACATGATTGATGTTTGATAAAGTGCCATTGTCGCAGGTACGAACTGCTTTCACATCACCACAACTTTCATTCCATTCTCGCGAAGAAGAAGAGTAGGCTTCGACGAACCCAGTGTGCGCTACGGTTTTATTGTCGAAAGTACAAGTTGCTGGCGGTTCCTCCACACAGGAATTGAATTTAAAAGTTCCACTCAGCTCCCCATCGTTGCAGGTGCGGGTTTCTGCCACACTGGTACACTTGGTGTCATAGACGAGAGATTCTGCCGAATAGGCAATCACACTTTGACCATTGGGAATCGACTTGTTGTGGAAGGTACAGGCGAGCTTCGTGTATTCTTCAATCGTGTACAGCTCTTCTTCCTTGCAGCTACCAAAGAGCAATAGAGTAAGCCCTAGAATGAGTCCTGTTTTAATACCTTGTTTTGCTTTCATCTTTTTTCACCAACGACGATAGAGTTATTTGCGACTAATAACCGAACCAGTCAATGATTCCAGCGTGATGACTCCGATCCTTGCTGTAAACACTGTAGCCTTTCTTCACCCGGTAGCCGAAGATCAGCATGTACACTTTGTTCTGCTCTACGATTCCTTCATCATCTTCATAAATCACCGTACCCACATTGCCATACTCAGCGTACTTCAACCCAAAAAAATATTTCTCTGAGATGTCAAAGTGGAATAGTACCTGCGGACCTCTGACAGTAATTGGATTGGACATGTCGAGCTCCTGGACTACACCATTGCCTTCCTTGGTGAAGCCAAAATTTCCATTACCAAAGCCCAGCATGTACTGTGGATGTACATCAACAAATCCAAAATCAAAGGCGTAACCCAAACTGAAGTTCAGAGTCAATCGATTATAATCAATTGTGACCGTTTCTGCCGTCGCAGGAAAAGACTGACTGCCATCCATCTGGTAATAACTTAGGCCAACGCTCTGGGTGAAGTTCCAAGATCCCCTACGATGCCATAAGGTCAATTCTAAAGCTTCCCCCTCCAGATCAATCTTTCGCTCTGAATCAACATATTTTCCATTAGTAGGGCCATAGCCGAGGAATCGGCGTACATCCTCCTGAGGCAAGATCCGAGCGGTTTTTGAACCAGCTAACGAGATTGCGTGGGCGCTATTTCCGGCGAGTAGAAAACCGATGATGATTAGGACCAGTACCAAACAGAATGGTACAGAAGGCCATCCAATTGATTTCCCTGTGAGTTCAGCCGTTGATTGTTTTGGAAATTTGTACAGATCAGACATTGTTTAGCGAAAAAAAGGGAATTCTATCTTTGACGAAATTCCATTTTCGCTGGCTCCCAAACGGGAAACCTTGCCTCAACAAAGTCTTCGTGACGTAGGCAGGATGATTCGACGATTCAAAAAATTCAGCCAATCCAATTTATTCTTTCGCCAAATGGAGCGGCTTTTTTTACCAGTATCGGCAGAATCTCTATTTGCTTTAGAGGGATTTCGTGCAATGCAAAAATTCCTCCCAAATACAGTTCCTGACTTTTTGATATTTCTTACGCTGAGCCTACTTTCCATTCTTCAGAAAAACCCCAGATTCTTTCTTGCTCGGGCTTGTTTACTAAACTTTTTGCTAAATTCTTTCCCCAAGAAAATCTTCCAGATCTCCTCTCCCAGCCCTTGTGACAATCTTACTAAAAATAGATGGTTTCAGTTGAATTTTGAATTCTCACCTATTTCAAATTTATACAATTTTTCAGATAGGTTTACTCGAGACCAAGGAAGGAGGTTACTTGTGTGGAATTGCAGACAGGCAGGACATCAGGAAGTCACTTTATCAGCAACCTCAGATTACAGATGAGGATATTTGTATAGAAAATTTTTAAATACTTAGGGAATCACCGTCACTACACCATTATGCAAAGTCTTCTCAGACCTCAACCGGTAGAAATATAAGATGTAGTGGAAATAGGAGACACTGTTTGCACAATTTCTCAGCCTATTTTTGCTCTGGGAAAACTCTTCTCTCTGAGGCAAAAGAAAAGAATTCTTCACAATCGGTAAGCTTACTGCTGGATTAGAGTATGAGTCACTGCAATCAGAGTGGTCAATACTGGATAGAGGCTAGAGAAGTCAAAACTCACTTTGTGATAGAAGCCAATCAAGTGGAACTGTCTTCTACGCTATCTATGAATGCCAAGAGTAGAGAAAATTTGATCTTGTGAGCTTGCTGAATGGACGTATTCAATCAGTCCCACAACACCGAGCTGATCCCACATCGTGAAAAAGTCATTCTCTAACATCTTCTGGTCTAAGCAAGCTAACAGAAACTTACCCAAGCCATCTTGTGAGAGGCTAAAGGTCATCTGTATCAGGTCATTGGGCCCAAAGCCAAGGAATTTGGCAATCACCACAAAGGCATCCGAACGCTGTCATACTCTGGAAGTCTCACATATTGCTGAGGAAATAGTCAATCGCTCCCCAGTTCGTTTGAAAACTGCTCAGATGTACGACTACCCCAAGATTATAGCTAGCTCACTGCGGACCACTTGCAGGGGAATCATTATCTCCAGATGGACAGTATTTAATTTTTCACTTGGTCATTATTAGCGGATAGTTGGTTTTCGTAAGTACAATCATTAACGTTATAAAGTTGGTTTGTCCTAAAAAAGGATTGGTCGTGTTTATTTATGTAATGATGTGATCCTTTTGAAAAAATTTTCTTAATTTTCTCGGGATCTTCTATAATTATTTTTAATCCATCTAGTTTTTCTATAGTTACTTTTTTAATTACTATACAAACTACTTCCTTTTTGAACCAAACTGAATTCCAATTTCCGCCTGGAACATTTATTTCGAAAAAATACACTTTTTTAGTTACATCAGCAATATTACCCATAGGTTTAATTGATCCATCATCTCTTACAATCTTTGCAGACTTATTATCAATTGCTGATTCTTGGATTTTACCCATCGAATCATATGGCTGAATTTCGAAATCGACATATGTGAGGGTTTCATTAGAAATATTCTGATATCTAACGACAACACCCGTACCGTCTGCAGGGTGGTCTGGAGATATAACATTCAAGTGCTTTATATATATCGGACTAATTTTTGATACACTTGCTACAATCTCTTTTGCTTCCTTTAACTTAAGTAGTTTATCAGATTGTATATTTTCATTAAAAGAACAAGAAACCAGCAATAGTAAACCACTCATCCAAATTAATTTCTCTTTCAAATTCACTTCTCTACTCTTAATCATTTTATCGATAATGATTTATTTTTCTACTCTTGATAGATTTAAATACATCAAATCTATCACTTGAAAAACCCAAAGTAATTTAGCACTGATAGCATCATCAGTCGATAAAAAATCAATTGACAAAATTTTCTCACTATCCTCGAAGCGCTTGCACCGTATCCAGCAAGAGTCGTCCTGCTTGAACATCATGGGTCCGTAGGATATCGACGCCGAGCAAGGCTGCAATGGCAGACAGTGCAACTCCGGGGATCAGGCGTTCCTCGGTCGATAGGGCTCTTCCGGGGGAAACTCCAGCCAGGAAGGACTTGCGGGAAGGTCCCAGCAACAACGGAAAGCCCAGCGCTTTCAATTCGGGCAAGCGACGCACGATCTCAAAGCTGTAGCGAGCCTCGGCGCTGATAAAGAATCCCAACCCCGGGTCCAGAATGATCTGTTCTTCCTGGATTCCATGCTGCGTGGCCCAAAGGACTCTTTCCTCAAAAAAGGCCTTCACGGTGGAAATCACGTCGTCGTAGTGCTGGACTGCTCGGGTCGTCCGGCCATCGGCTTCCTTGGCATGCATCAAGACGACAGGAACCCCAGCCTCGGCAACGACTTCAACCATTGCGGGATCTCGACGCAGCGCGGTCACATCGTTGATCACCTTTGCTCCCATCGAGAGGCATCTGCGGGCGACCTCGGCTTTCCACGTGTCGATGGAGACGCTTAACTCCGGATGATCTTCCCGAATGCAGGCCAACACTGGCAGTACCCGCTGGAGTTCTTCCTCCAGAGACACTTCCACACTACCCGGTCCTGTGGATTCCCCACCCAGGTCCAGCCAATCTGCTCCTGCCTCAACAATGCACTGAGCCTGCAAACGGGCTGCTTCAACTTTCAGGAACTTTCCCCCATCTGAGAACGAATCTGGAGTGACATTGAGCACTCCCAGCAAGATTGGGAAAGAAGACTTCATGCTACTTCTGGATTAAGCAGGGCCACCAGGATTTGTGTAGTTTCCTTCAACTTAGCTTTTGAAATCCGACCAATCTGTCTTTGAAACAAAGATTCACTTGCTGTAAATAATTTAGCCGGACGAATAAAACTCTGTATCTCCAGAGAACCTTCCACAAAATCAATAGTTTCTAATAAAAGAGCTCGTTTGTCGGCATAATGACGACTTGTAATCTGAGCACAAACCCAGTCATGGTTTCCAGCATCAGCCAAAAGCAGCGCTGGTCTAAGTTTACTAGAAGACAGGTCAGAGAAAGGAAAGTGAATCAACACGACTGAGCCTACTGCAAATGGGCCCATGCTTCCTCTTCTTCAGGCCGTAACCAGTCTTCAGCCAATGTTGCTTCAGCAAGTAAGCTCGATTCTCTATCTTCATCTGGTAGCTTTTCTAACAGCGTCACTAAAATTCGATAACGACTACCTGGCAGCGGTTCGATCCATCGAATAGTGCCATCTTTTTCTAGAGTAGCTTCCAAGGTTGTCAACATAGCATCCCGTAAAAGTAGCTTTGCGTTGTGGAGAAGACTTTTTTCACTTCACCCAATGAAATCAATATTTAGTAGCAAGCTGTGCACAAGAGAGGTAGCACTTTGCAACCTGGATAACAACCATCATCTCAGCCAAAACAGTATAGAAAAGAACTAACAAAATCGACAGAATCAATCAACTGTTGAGAACTGTCTCACTAGTCAATTTGATTGCTAGTGGAAATAGGAGAAATCAAGTGAGGGAGCGAACGGAAGGAAGAGCACTGACGTAGGCAAAAGGAGATGCCTACGTCAACTCAGATCAGGAAAAGAAATCAGTCAAAGCGACCGAGGTCAATCTTGCGGAAGGGATCCGTTCGATAGCGAACGACTTTAAACGCGGCATCTCCTGGCAAAATTTCCTCACCCTTCGCTGGTTCCAACAAGGCCCAGGACTCATTTTGCTTGCTACGGAAGATCTCCAAGGTACCAACCAACTTACCATAGTCTTCGCTATGAGTCGTAATGCGGCTGGACTTCCCTCCACCATGGTCCACAATTTCTGGTGGACTTGAGCGCTGGTCACGTCGGAAAACCGAAAAACGATCCAGTTCCTCTGCGCCCTGGTCCATGCCAACGTTCAGCTTGGCGACTTTACGTCTCTCGTAGGTCTCAACAAGAAAGGCCTTCAATGGAAGCGCAGCTTGAAGCTTGGGCCGCAGATCCAGGCGCATATCTTCTAGCTCAGACTGCTGGTATGGGAAGGTTTCCTCTGCGAGTTTTTTGGTTGGTGACAACTGGTAGAGGTGCATAGTGACCACCGCACTCCAGTCGTCATCATCGTGGGAGAATGTGGCTGGTGACGTATCGAGCATCACCAGATACTTGACCCGTAGCGCTTCTCCAAATTTGATGGCGTCTTCTTCACGTGTAATATCCAACATTCGATATTCGTTAGAATCCAGCACTTGTCTCATCCGTTCTTCAGGAAATACTTGCAGATTGCCAGCATCTTCCATCATCGACTTGATGAAGGTCACGCTGTTGTCGTTGGCGTAGCTCGTCACTCCCGGTTGAGTACGTGGCGCTAACACAGCAACAAAGGGCATCTCCAGCGTCAATTCTTCCAATGTTGGTGCAAAAGGGGCAGAACGGCGGTCTTCGGCGAAGGTCCGCAGCTTGTTGATATCAGGGGTAGTGGATAAACAGGATGCCAACAGACTGCTACAGAGCAGCAGCAAGAATGTTTGCCAGCCGATCATCCTGCCAACAATGCCCTCTGGAGTCGGTTGCATTTTGGCATCTTGCCCCGAATTCAATGGCAAGCAGCCATCGCTCTTCGGTAATCCTTTCTCAATTTCCATATTATAGCGTCGCATAACGGCTCCGATAGTAAAGTAGAGGTTGACCCTCAAACGCTTGACAATCCAGTACTTCTGCCAGTAACAGGACGTGATCGCCCCCGTCGTATTCCTGCCAAAGTCGACATTCGAGCACTGCCAAGCAACCCGACAACAGCGGTTGACTCGCAGGACCGTTCAGCAGCGGCCAATCCATAAAAGGCTGCCGATGTTTATCACTGGCAAAGTGATTTGATAACTCCTGTTGATCTGCCGACAAGATATTAACGGCATATCCACCAGATCGCCGGATGTGCTCTCCCATTGGCGAACTCCGCTGAAGCGCAAAAGAAACCAAGGGGGGCTCCAGCGAAACAGAGGTGAAGGAATTGATCGTTACCCCGTATTGCTCTCCTTCTGGTGTGCGAGTCGTGATCACCGTGATTCCTGTGGCGAACCGACCGAAGACCTGGCGCAGGTCCTTGGAATCCATGAATGTCAAACAGTTTAGCAGAAGGAAATGAAACAAGCCTAGCGGAAAATAAAGCGCTTGGCTAGTCCGAGTTCAATGGGAAACAGCTATCTTAGATCCCTCGCTGCAACAGGTGGGCAAATTTGGGGAAATCTGGTCAAAAGGCAAAAAAAAACGGGATCGCTCGCAGAAACGAACGATCCCGTCTTTAAGGGAACTAATCAGCTTAACTGATTTTTAGAATTTGTATGCCCACTCAGCTTCCATAGAACTTGCAGAGCCGGACATCTTGTCGTCGTCAGAATTCTCTGTCGAAGTACCCACACCCAATTTCAGCGATAGTGCTTCAACAAAGAATGGCATTTGGTAAGAAGCAGAGAAACGGGTTGAACTAATTTCAGACGACGTATACGCACCAGTGGCATCCTTTTCATTTTCTTTACCATTATTAGCGGTATCAAATGAAGCTCCTACCTTCTGCCCACTTCCAAGCGCCACAGTAACATTTGCTCCACCTGCTGTTGGAGTAACCTCTGTGCTGCCGTCTTTTTCGGTCGCAGTGCTGTAGAATGCTCCGATCGTAGCGGAACCTGCATTGAAGCTTCCTACAAGTTGGGCTCCTGATCGAGACATCTCATCTGTATCGATATCACTGTTCTGCTTCTGAATCGACAGACTGTAAGCAATTGCTTTGACGCTCACATCACCAGCACTAAACTGAACCCCCGGTCTAACACCAGTAATGTTCGAAGCAACTTTGTCACCTTTAGCGATTGCGGTACCGTTGACTGTTTGATCTTTGCTGGAAGTAAGTGCATATGCTGAAGAATCACCGGAATTCATCCATGGCAAAGCTACTTCAAATTTGATGTCACCAGCATTAACACCAACTTCAATACCCTTGAAGTCAGAGATAACTAAGTGTTCACCGTTCTTAAATACTCCGTCCGGATCGACATCATTACCCAGGCTGGCACGGGAAACGCCCATACCGTTGCCATAGTATTCAGTTGATCCAAAAGTACCCACCTTCACATATACGGACTGGTTTCCGCCTTCGACGAAAACATCACCGTATGGGCCAGCATCTGAACCAGCATCACCAAAGAGTCCTTTTATCTCCCCAACAGCTTTTACATAATTGTCACCACTTTTCATACTTGGGACAATTTTCAATCTATTATCCAAGGAACCTTCATCATCTCTTTCAAAATAGAATTGATAAAAGTCACTTTTGAATGAAATGTTCACGTCTCCAACCTCGGCGTCCATCACACTGGTTGAATTACCTTCGTCTGGGCTGGTACTGGATTGTTGCAGTTCATAAACTACTTCACCACTGATGCCTGTAATCCCAAGATTTGGGCCACCGTGACCATCAGCAAAACTAGGGGCTGCCAATGCGGCGGAAGCGAGTGCGGCCAACATCAGGCTTTTAAACTTTTTCATACTACTCCTTACAAAGTTAGGAATCGGTTGGTTGCCCGCCCCGCCTGGCAGCAGGGGACAAGCAGTCAACTTTCGTCGACATCTTTTAAAACAGGTGCTTCGGGCCGGCCTTGCAACTGTAAGTGAATGCCGAAAAAGGAGAAGCAAAATCAGCCTCTTGCCAATGTGGCTTTCCGTTTTCCGGGCTCCTTAGCCTACATGCTACAATGTTCGTGCCAAACACAGGTTTTTCTTTTAAAACCAGAAAATCGGTCGAAAGACGAAACCAACGCAGGGGGGCCAAGGAATCTGGCGCTTGGACGGGCTGTCCAAGGCGTCTGTCATCTTTCCGAGCTTGCCCACATCCCACGGGCTCGTCCCGCCTGATCGATTCTGCTGGCAGCGACCTCGCTGGAACTGCGCGAACAGAACGCGCCCAATCCCTTTCGTCCGTGCTCCTCGCAAGCGCACGACAAGGATCAGGCCACAAAGAAGGAAAGTATCTTGGATTCAAGAGAAAGGTCAAGAGGTATTCAGACAGGCTGATTTCTGATAAAATCATTTTTCTGAATTGCCGCCAAACTTTTTATCAGAACACAAGAAAAACCTGCGGGCGCAGGCGGAGACTCTCCATCTTTTTCAAATTCCCAGACCGACGGCATCCCTCCATGGGATTCAACCAAGGAATCAGTTACCCTGCTGCTGCAGGTTCTTTGGGTACCGGTCTCGATCAATGTCGGGCAAAATCGGCAACAACACCGCAACGGAGAAGACTCCTACGGCAATGCTGACCACTACTCCAACAAAGAGGAGGCGGAATGCTTTTTTCGTTTCGGTCATAGGTTTCTGGAACAGGTATTATTGATGAAATTCAAATTCTGAGCCGGCAACGTAGCGAATTTTTAGTAAGAAAACCAGTTCTTTTCCAACAAGAATAGATTTTCTCATCCAGTATGTTTAACCAGCGCTGTTGACGATCTCGGTTTCCGCAAAGAAGTAGGCAATCTCTGTTGCTGCTGTCTCTGGGGCATCAGAACCATGGACTGTATTTTCACCGATGCTCAGGGCAAAGTCCTTACGAATTGTTCCCTCTGTGGCCTGGGCCGGGTTGGTGGCCCCCATCACGTCACGGTGGCGATTGATGGCGTTGTCACCTTCCAACACACTGACCACGACTGGCCCTGAACTCATGAACTCGGTCAATTCTCCGTAGAAGGGGCGTCCTCGGTGTACTGCGTAGAAACCTTCGGCTTCACGTAGGGAGAGGTGTAGCATCTTGGTTGCGACAATCCGCAGGTCGTTGGCTTCAAAGCGAGAAAAAATCTGGCCGATCAAGTTACGCTTGACGCCATCGGGCTTGATGATCGAGAGAGTTCGTTCCAATGCCATGCTGCCTTTCGGGTTGGCCGTTATAGTGGAAAAGACTGCCCAGATGGACGGCCCTATGAGTAATTTTTAGTAGGTTGGTTGTCCAAGCAACCTTGGTCGAAGCTACTGGAGAAGTTGCACTCAAGTCAAGGTGCAGAAGTTTTGCAGTAGCTGCAGACCCGCTTGCTGACTCTTCTCCGGATGAAACTGCACTCCCCAGACGTTATCCTTGCGCACAACCGAGGCAAAAGGATAGCCGTACTCCGTTTCACCCAGCACGACCTCTGGATCATTGGGCCGCAGGTAGTAGGAGTGCACAAAGTAGAAGTGACTGCGGTCACGCAATCCCTGAAATAATGGATCGGGCTTGCGGAACTCGACCTCGTTCCAGCCAATCTGTGGAATCTTGAGTTGGTGCTGAAAGCGGCTGACTTCTCCAGCGATCCATCCCAGGCCCTGATGCGGACCATCTTCCTGACCCAGCTCCATCAACAACTGAGCGCCAACACAGATCCCTAATAGCGGAGCGCCAGACTGGACCTTCTCCTCCATCACCTCCAGCATTCCAGAATCACGAAGATGCTGCATCGCTGGGCCAAAGGCACCTACTCCAGGGAAGAGAATTCGATCCGCTTGACGGACCGCTTCCGGCTCTTCCACGATCGAAGCCGGCAACTTCAAGTAGTCCAAAGCGTTTTTGAGATTGTGCAGATTACCGACTTTGTAGTCGATGATCACACTCAGGCTCACAGCACGCCCTTCGTTGATGTGACACCAGCGCGTCTTGGGTCCAACTCCGTGGCTTGTCGCAAGGCCCTGGAGAAGGACTTGAACAATCCCTCACACTTGTGGTGGTCATTCTCTCCGTACAGAATTGCCATGTGGAGAGTGGTCTTCGAGGCAATCGCAAAGGACTTGAAGAAGTGTGGGATCATCTGGGTATCCAGTGCACCGATCGCTGGCTGACGAAATTCACCCTGGAACACAAAATCTGGCCGACCACTCAAGTCCAGCACAGTACGCACCAAGGTCTCGTCCATCGGCACATACATCTGGCCGTAGCGAACGATCCCCTGCTTGTCTTCCAGCGCTTCAAGAACGGCAGCCCCCAAGGTCAGAGAGATATCCTCGACCGTGTGGTGGCAATCTACCTCAAGATCTCCCTCACACTGAAGTTCCAGATCAAACAAGCCGTGGAAGGCTAACTGCTCCAGCATGTGATCCAGGTAGCCGATACCGGAGCGCACAGCGACCTTACCGCTGCCATCCAGGTTGATCGTCAGTTGGATTTTAGTTTCACGTGTGTTTCGTTGTTTGCTGACTTGTCGCATTGTCGGCTTTGATTCAGAAAGAATAGTAAACTCGGCTGGCGAAGTGTGTGGCAGAACCTGTTTCACTAACGGAAGGCTGGTAGTCGTCGTAGCGGAATGCCTTTCCTTGTCGGAAGAAATTCAACTCCAGGTCCCAGGTCACAAAGTCCCGCAACTTCCAGGAGAAAGTGTTATCCCATTCGATACCAATGTGGGTAGCTTTTCCACCTGATGATGTCATCACCGGATTCACGTGGTCCAGGTAATAGAACCCAGCCTCGTAGAATGTCTCCGAGGCCTCGACAGTGAAACGATAACGAGCACCAAGCATTTGGGTGTTAGCGATCGTGTGGCCCAATCCGGTTCCACTCTTCCAATCTGGACTTCCACCGTTGAAGTAAAAGTTTGTTCCTCGATATGTGCCCGGAACAATTTCGTGGAAGGCACGAATGCTTCGCTGGTAGTTCTGACCCGTGTTGTCGATAGACCCACCATCTTCCAATTGTTCATCACCGCTGGCATAGAGAAACAGGCCTGTTACCTGATGATTGTCCCAGAGATAAGACAGCTGATGCTCCGTTGCCACTCCGGCTACGGCGTAACTTCCCAGTGACTGTCCATAGTCGTTATTTGGCCCTAAACTGTAGTAGGCACGATTCCCCTGGTTGCCAAGCAGGTCGGAATACCAACGCCAGCTCGGAGTGTTCCACGTGAAACGTACCCCATAATAATCCTGGCTGGTCGCATCGAAATGGACTGGGGTACAATCCTGTCCTCCTACGACTGCCTGGCGTTTCAACTCTGATGAGCAGCTATTAGTATTCGCAAAACTAGTACCTCGTAAGCGATCCAAGTCTCCGTTGCTGAGTCGCAATCCAGGAGCGTTGTTGCGTCCAAGTGGAATGTTCCGCTCTGTGTAGATGATTCGAAAAACCTCGACACGCATCACATTCTCAGGCTGTCCAGCTGCATCAAGCTCATAAAAAAGTGGGTAGTCCAAGGAGAGGGTGTACAGCCAGTCTGCTGTATCATCCTGCAGCTTCAGAGCACCGGCTTCATAACAGAAGCTACCTGCTGTGCATTGCTGAGCGATACCGGTCAACAATCCGCTGAAAACCTTGCCACGACGATCACCGAGACGAAGTTCCTGCTTCCCAATGCGTAACTGATCACGAGGGTTCGCACGAAACTCCAGGTAGGCCTGACGAGCCACCAGATCAACGTCCTGCGAATCAGGGGCATTTGGTCGCTCTGCTGGTGGACGCAAGTCAGCGTTGTTGAAAGGAGCCTGGGCTGTTGCCAACTCAAGCTGAATCGAAGCTGAGCGGTGTGCAGTTGAGCGCAGAAAGATCCTCAGATCTTGCTCAAAGGAGAGTGTACCGGCATTTGGGAAACCTGTTGGAGTTTCTGGCTCTGGGCTCGCATCAATCCATCGATTACGGAGTCGGTAGGAACCACCGACTTCGAGGACTGGTGCGTAAGTGGGGCGCTCTTCGAGTTCTTTGTAGTCTCCCTTCTCTAGGGGAATGAAGTTGCTTTGGGCCCAGAGGGAGGTATTCAGTAGGAGCAGGCAGCTACTGGCAAGCAGCAAGCGGCGAAGAAAAAGAGAGATGTGCACGTTGAATTCAGAGATAGCGAAAAGCGGAAAGGTAGGTTTCTGGTCGGCGGAAAACCGACCGGAATACGTCATTGTAGGCTAAGCTTTAGATTAGCGACCAACTCGATCGCTTCAGCCCGAGTGGTTGGTTCAGCAGCAAACTGCTCGAAATTCTGCATCATCTCTTCCAGCATCTGCTGACGGACGGTGCGCGAAGTTTCTCCTTCCATTGTCTCACGGAACCAGGCAAGCCAGGCTCGTTGCTCAGCTGGCATCGAACCCATCATTTCTTTGCGACCACGTTCCAACAGCTCATCCAAACGTTTGGCGTCTGAATTCTCACGAGACTTCTGCACCAACTGGCTGAGCAATTCACGCCTGCGATCTCCACGGGATTCACGGTACTGCTGTTCAATGCGAATCATCTCTATTTCACGCAGGTAGTTCTGTGCATCACCATACTCAGATGCTGAAACAGGAACTGCACGAAACTGACGACTGGCATCTGCATAACGTTGCTCTTCGTAAGCGTCTCGCCCTCGTTGGTAAGGAACGCGACGGATCATGGCCAGTGAGCGATTGTACAGCGCAGACTCTGGAGGAACTTGTCGGAAGGATTCCACTGCGCCTGTGTATTCTTTCTGCTCAAATAGGCGCATACCCTGCTCGAAGTGTTGGGCTAGACGCTGTTGGCGCTCAGCTTCACTTTCGAACAGACCACTGCAATTGCTGAGTAGCAGAGCCAGCAGCAGAGTTCCCAACAGGCGTTGCATTGGAACGATCCAATTCATGATCAGATTGTGTTTTAGGGTTTGCGGTAGGGAGAGGACAACGGTATTTCGCTGAAGCATCTCAAAGGGCTACACTCTTTCGATAGCGCGCATACCATTTGATCGTCACCAAGATGGAGATTGCTAACAACACTAAGATTATCAGCAGGACCGTCCAAGACAAGAGATCTTTGAGTACGACGATGAAAACGATCGCTACCAGCAAAAGTGCGGGCACCTCATTGAACATACGCAACAGGCGTCCGTTCCAGCGGCAAGTGCCTTCCTCCAGTTGTCTTCTTAGCCGTCCACAGTAGAGGTGATAACCAACCAGCAAAACCACCAAGCCCAGCTTGGAATGGATCCATGGCGGCAGGCCAATGTAGAGTAACATCAGCGTACCGAAAGCCATTGTGATGCACAGCCCAGGCCACGTAATTGCGTACCAAAGGCGGCGTTCCATGATCGTAAATTGCTCTTCTAGAATCTTGCGTTCCGGCTCTGGGCGACGGGAAGCTTCCTTGTGATAGACGAACAATCTTCCGATGTAAAATAGCCCCGCAAACCAGACCACTACACCAATGATGTGGATGGCCTGAATATACAAATAACTTGACTGGCCAAACTGATCAATGCTCTGGCTGATTGCGTCGTACTCATCCTGAAACCAGAGCCATTCTCCCAGGCCTGCAAAATCGCGATAGAACGCTCGGATGACCAGCAGTCCAACAATTGGGATCGCTAGCAGAAAGAGGTACACCATATGAAACTCATGACGGTGATGAAAAAAACAGTTGATTGCGTGAGGTTGCGCTCAAGCAAAATCGCTTTCAAGCGGAAAATCAGTCAAAATTTCGTAACTTTTCTATACACCCTCCTTTGGAACCAGCTTTGCAGCCTCACATATACGTTTCAGAGGTATTTAGAATTCGGCCGCTACTGGGCTTTGCAACCCAGCCAACGCACAATTTCTATCTGTCACATACTAGTTTCTTGCTCTGTAGCCACTGCCTTTAATCTTCTCGAAAAAACAACCTCTTCTGTAAATCTTGCAAGTTGGGAGGGGGATCGCTAGAGAAGATGAGTTTTGCACATCAATCACAAGATCCGTGGAAGGCGCAAAACGATTCTTCTACGGAAAACCAGCTTTGCATACAACCATGTCTCTCCTCTCTTGTAAATTTTCCAGAGGGGAATGGACCCCAGCCTAATAGTGGTGATGCACGGGGAAGAAAACATGCCCCATCTGGAAGCTGCCCAACCTCCGGATAATTCTTCTTCAACTTACCAGGTAAGCCCCTACACACGCGGACTCGCAGAGTGTCTGCAGATGCTGGAGCGATCCGACCCGAACGGCGGACACGACGAACAAACGCTAAAACATCTCCTCTGTAACCTGTTGCAGGGACGAATTCTAGAGCATTTGCGACAGCGACTGATTGAGCATTTCGAATTGGATCAGAACGATTCAGGAGAGCGGGTTTCTTTGCTGCTGATTGATGTTTTCAAAGAGGAAATTTTTGGCACCTTCCGACGTCGGATCGAGGAACAGCCTGAATTGCTGACACAGATTGCTCAGGAAATTGTCGCCACAGAGACACAAAGTGGTCAAGAGTTACCAGAACAGACCAAGCAACTTTACGAACGAATTCTCCAAAAGCATCTGGGCTACTCTGACCTTGGCGCAATCCTGCGTATTTTGCAGGCAGATGAACGCCTAAAAAATCTGATTTTAACCTCGATGCTACACAAGAACGGGATGCACTCCCCCAAGAGTTCCTACCCAGATAAATCTAATTTCTCGAAGCTCCCCCGCTAGAGTTGGTGAGAGAGATTGCCGAATCACCATCCGCCACAGGAAGTAGGCGAACAGCGGTAGAGAAAATACAGAAATGCAATCTAAAACCAGCCTGGCAGTCATCAAGGCCACGCCTCTTAAAAATTCAAAGCTTGGTGATTTACGATGGCATCTGGATGGAGTTGGATCTTCTATCCCAAATGGATCCAATTTATTAAGTCAGCCTTCTGGTCGCCGTGTACCATTCCTACCTTCGAAAAAACCTGACAACTTTCTGTTCTTATCGTTAAGCTATCTGGCTTTCGACCGCAGTACACTTTAGTAAAAAGCCCATGCCCCTTCGCCTCACCAACAGTCTGAGCAGACAAAAAGAAGACTTTGAAACCGTGCTGCCAGGTCACGTTGGTCTCTACGTCTGCGGTCCCACAGTTTATGGTGACCCTCACCTAGGCCATGCCAAGACCTATGTCAGTTTCGATGTGATCGTACGCTACCTACGGTTCTGTGGCTACACGGTAACCTACATCCAAAATATCACGGATGTGGGTCATCTGGTTGGAGATGAAGACGATGGTGCCGACAAGGTGATGCAAAAAGCCCGGGAAATCAACCGTCAGCCGATGGCAATCGTAGAACACTACACCTGTCGACACTTTGCGATGATGGACCGTCTGCAGGTTAAGCGACCCGACATCTCACCGCGGGCAACGGGACATATTCCGGAGCAACTACAGTTGATCGAAACGCTACTCGCTCAGGGGAAAGCCTACGAACGAAACGGGTCGATCTACTTTGACGTTTCTCAGGATTCCGGATACGGCACTCTCTCCGGTCGCAAGGGAGAAGATATGCTGAGCGGTACTCGGGTGACTGTGCGTAATGAGAAAAAAGATCCTCGGGACTTTGCGCTCTGGAAGCATGCAGAACCTGATCATCTGATGCGCTGGCGAGACTGTCTAGGCCAAGAAGGATTTCCTGGATGGCATACGGAATGTGTTGCGATGAGCATGCGCTATTTGGGCAACGCCTTTGACATTCATGGTGGAGGCATGGATCTCAAGTTCCCCCATCATGAATGTGAACTAGCCCAGGCAAGAGCACTTGGCCATGACTACGCACGCTATTGGTTGCATGCCAACCTTCTGACGATCAACGGGCAGAAGATGGCTAAATCTCTAGGAAATTTCATCACACTGGAAGACGCATTTCAAACATACGATCCATTGGTGCTCCGCTACTTCATTGTTGCTGGACACTATGGCTCTGTGCTGGACTTCAGTGATTCTGCCCTGCAAGGCGCAGAGACTTCCCTACAGCGCCTGCAACAAACAGTTAGAACCCTACAGCGCAAGGTTCCCACAGATTTTTCTGCCCCTGGCCAGCATCTTCAGCAGTACCGCAAGCGATTCTGTGAGGTAATGGACGATGACTTCTCCACACCACAAGCCCTTGCCGTACTCTTCGAATTGATCCATGAAGTCCACCGCCTGCTTCAGCAAGAAAATACTGCAACAGAAGTGCTCGCTGATGCACTGAATCTGTTCCAACAATTAGCCGGGGATGTCTTGGGACTGCTCCCTGAGACTGAGTCAACCACTCACAGCCCAGAATTGCTTGAGCAGACCATCAATCTGTTGCTGGAACTACGTCGTGACTTCCGTCAACAGAAGGACTTTGCTCGAGCTGATCTGATTCGCCAACGACTCCAGGAGCTAGGAATTGAACTGCGGGACAGCAAGGACGGCACTACCTGGGAAATTTCCTAAATCTCTAAATTAAGCTGCATGAGTTCCTGGAAGCCCTCACCAAAAAATATTTATCTCCGCCTGTGGAATCTGGTCGCACCCTTCAAGGGATGGGTGATTTTCAGCATTCTCTGCATGGGTGGCTACAACATCTTCTCCGCAGCGCCTGCCTACTATGCCAAGGATATTGTTGACGCCCTTGCTTACGGAGATAAACCGGAACTAAGTCAATTTTTTCTGGTGGGCTTTGGCCTGATTCTGATTTTTTTCTTCAAGGGTGCCTTCCACTTTGGAAACAACTACGGGTTGGGTCATCTAATCCAAAAATTGTTAACCAGGCTGCGGCAGGATCTCTTCAATCACCTACTCACACTCAGTTTTTCCTTCTACTCCCGCTCCAAAACTGGCGACTTGATGTCGCGCTTCACCAATGATCTCAATACTTTCCAGAATACGTTGCATGTTGGAGTGACCGGACCTTTTCGTGATTTCCCACAGATATTTTTGTTGCTGGGCCTGATGCTTTATCGGAGTTGGGAATTGTCGCTGACCACACTGGTCATCATTCCGATTGCGCTCTATTTCATTCAAATCTTTGGCAAGCGCAACAGCGAGGCTGTAAATGACCGTCAGCTAAGTTTCAGTGACTTGAGTACTCTGCTGATGGAGACAATCTCCGGAATTCGTGTCGTTAAAGCTTTTGGAATGGAAAAGTACGAATCCAAGCGCTTTGATGAAGCCAATGAGCGACTCTATAACAATCAAATGCGATCCATTCTGATCAGTTCTTATTCCACACCCGTCATCGAAGTGATTGGAGCTGCTGCTGGAGCAACCATCGTGGCGCACGGTGGTTACTTAATTATTCATGGACAGATCACGGCAGGTGACTTCACTTCGTTTATTCTCAGTTTCTTCATGCTCAATGATCCGATCAAAAAATTAAATGGTTTCAATTTGCGACTCCAAGAGGGTGCAGCCTCGATCAAGCGCATTTTTGAAATTATGGACACTGAAGCAGAGATTGTTTCTCCTCCCAACGCCGTCAAGTTGCAGCACTTCGAAAAAGGTATCGATCTGAAAATCGACCGCTTTCAGTATCCACTGGCCGAAGAGCCAACACTGCAAAACATTAATTTATACGTTGATCGTGGTGAAGTCGTTGCGCTGGTTGGCAGCAGTGGTTCTGGTAAAACGACGATGGTTAATCTATTGCCACGTTTCCACGATATTGACGAAGGCGCCATTCGTATCGATGGCCATGATCTGCGAGAACTGGATTTGCACAGCCTACGCTCCCAAATCGCAGTAGTGACCCAAGAAACGATTCTATTCAACGATAGCATTGCCAACAATATCACCTACGGTCACCCGGAGTGTTCCCAAGATAGGATGATCGACGCAGCTATGGCTGCCAACGCTCACCAGTTCATCCTTCAACAACCCCACGGCTACGACACAATGATCGGAGAAAAAGGTGTCAAGCTTTCGGGAGGGCAACGGCAACGTCTGTCAATAGCTAGGGCCCTAGTCAAAGATGCACCAATCCTAATTCTTGATGAGGCTACTTCGGCTTTGGATTCCGAATCAGAAATTGAGGTTCAGCAGGCTATCGAACGCCTGATGCAGAATCGTACTACAATCGTGATTGCTCATCGCCTCTCAACTATCCGACATGCCCATCGTATTTGCGTGATGGAGAAAGGCGAGATCATTGAAATGGGTTCTCACGATGAATTACTCGCTTTAGGTGGACGTTACGAACAACTACATCAAATGCAGTTTCGGGCTCATTTTGCCGACTACGCTGATGCAGCCAAAATCGCTACTTCCTGATTTCCAACCGCTAAGTTTAAAAAATATACTTAACATTGAGGAGATGTTTCACGTGAAACATCTCGCTGGTTTCCCTTCATTTAGCCTAGTGTTCCACGTGAAACATTTGGCTGCCAGGTGATCTTTTCCAGCAATCCGTAACAGATCAATACGAATTGCTACTTGAAAAGCGTACCAAGTCAGTGCTATTTTAGAAGAAATTAATTTTTTCGGATATCCTATGCTTCGACTCTCGAAGAAAGTAGATTACGCCATCATTCTGCTAAGCCACCTAGGCGAGGCCTCTGGACCGATTAGTGCTCAAGAGGTGTCTTCTCACTATCACCTACCGCAACCAATGATTGCTAATATATTGAAGCAATTAGCAGCATCACAATTGGTAGAAAGTACACGTGGAGTACAAGGTGGCTATGTGTTACAGCGTCAAGCCAACCAAATTTCTCTCGCAGAAATTGTCAGGGTTATTGATGGTCCCTTCAACTTTGTCGAGTGTGCCCACGAACCCTCAGAATGTCGAGTCTCTGCCACCTGTCCAACACAAACTCCTTTACAAGCACTGCATGGTCGCTTGTACGAGTTTATGGAGTCAGTCACCTTGGAAAACTTGATCCAGCATCATGAATTGCAACCTGTTTGATAATAAGAAGGACTCATGAAATTCCCCATCTATCTTGATTACAATGCTACGGCTCCTACTGATCCACGTGTAGTAGAAACCATGATGCCATACTTTACTCAAACGTATGGCAACGCAGCCAGCCGAAACCACCAATTTGGTTGGGAAGCTGAGCAAGCAGTAGAGAAAGCACGTGATCTACTTGGTGAAACCATTGGAGGCGGCGGGCGAGAAATTGTTCTGACCAGTGGCGCGACAGAGTCCAACAATCTGGCTATTCTAGGTGTAGCAGATTTCTACAAGGAGAAAGGCCGACACATCATCACCAGTCCTATTGAACACAAGGCCGTGATTGACCCCTGCCAAGCCTTGGAACAGCGTGGTTATGATGTAACCTTTCTGGATGTCGATGATGATGGCTGTATTTCTTTGGAACAACTGGAAAAGTCGATTCGTCCCGACACGATTCTGTTGTCCTTGATGGCTGGCAATAATGAAATCGGCACGCTCAATCCTCTGGAAGAAATTGGCAAAATCACTCGAAAGCATGGAGTCCTCTTCCACACAGATGCTACTCAGGCCGTTGGGAAGATTCCACTAGATGTCGAGCAGATGAATATCGATCTGCTTTCCTTCACTGCCCATAAGATGTACGGCCCTAAGGGTGTGGGTGCACTCTATGTTCGCCGCAAGAGACCACGAGTGCGCTTGTCTCCCATCATGTTCGGTGGTGGACATGAGCGTGGGATGCGCTCTGGCACTCTGAACGTACCTGGCATTGTTGGTTTTGCCAAAGCCCTCGAACTCTGCCGCGATGAAATGGAATCTGAGGCAGAGCGACAGACCGCCCTGCGTGAGCGTTTGCATCAGCGACTGCAAGCCGAGTTGGATCACATCAAGCTCAATGGCCACCCAACACAACGACTGCCCAACAATCTCAACGTCAGTTTTGGCTACGTTGAAGGCGAGAGCCTGATCATGGGAATCAGCGACATTGCAGTTTCTTCCGGCTCAGCCTGTACCTCCGCTAGCCTTGAGCCTTCCTATGTGCTCAGGGCACTTGGGGTGGGAGATGACCTAGCACACTCTTCCATTCGCTTTGGAGTGGGCCGCTTCACCACCGAAGAAGAGATCGACTACACAGCGGACAAAATGATCTTTGCTGTCAAGCGGCTACGAGACATGTCCCCACTTTACGAGATGGTTCAGGAAGGTATTGACCTCTCGACCGTCAACTGGACACCACATTGATCAAAATGGACAACGAACCCATAAATTTTTCCAACTAGCATTCCCGCTTAACAAGGAGATTCAAGATGGCATACAGTGAAAAAGTAATTGACCACTACAATGAACCACGCAACGTAGGTAGTTTCGCGAAGAGTGACGACCAGGTTGGTACTGGACTGGTCGGGGCACCTGAGTGTGGAGATGTGATGAAACTGCAGATCAAGGTGGAAAACGAAAAGATTGTCGATGCGAAATTCAAGACCTTCGGCTGCGGTTCTGCAATTGCCAGTTCTAGCCTGGCTACTGAATGGGTCAAAGGCAAAACATTGGATGAAGCATTAGCAATTCAGAACACCGAGATCGTGGAAGAACTTTCCCTACCTCCCGTCAAAATCCACTGTTCTGTGCTGGCCGAAGATGCCATCAAGGCCGCTATTCAGGATTATCGAAAGCGACAAGAGACCTCCTCAGAATCTACTGCTTCTGCCTGATTGTATCTGCAGGAGACTCACTAATGAGTCTCCTCACCCACACCGGATTTCTTCCCTGATTCACTCCATGCCTTTTTGTTCTCACTGTCAAAAACCTTTGCAGAGCACGCTCTGGTGTGTTGCCTGTCAGCAGCTACAGTCCAGCGGTTTACAGACTGATTATTTTTCGGTTTTCGGTTTACCACCGCGCTATGATGTGGACTTAAAATCTTTGGAACGGAGTTACCACGAGCTTGCTGCTGAGTTGCACCCTGATTTCTTTGCGACAGCAACGGCTGCCGAGCGCCGACTCAGTGAGGGCTTATCTGCTCGGCTCAATCAGGCATGGCAGACCTTACAAAACTCAACAGCACGCGCCCAATACCTCATGGGGGTCTGGAAATCAAAGACACCCACTCATGAGCGCGACCTACCGACTGGATTTTTGCAGGAGATGTTTGCGTTGCAAGAAGAACTAGAGGAATTGCTGGAGGCCAAAGATCAGCAAGCACTGGCAACGAAACACGCAGATTTTCTGCAGCGCCTGAATGACCTGCAACATAACTATCAACAGCAACTGATAGAACTGAAAGAAAATACACCTGACACTACGTTCTGCAAACAAATCCAGCAACAACTGAATGCTGAGCGCTACCTACTACGACTGCTGGAGCGCTGTTCATCCACATCCTCAGAAACGGATCTATGACAGAACGTATCGTCGGTATAGACCTCGGCACGACCAACAGTCTTGCCGCAACCGTCTTCGATCAGGTAGGACCGGAGGTAATTGCTGAACCTGGACAGACCCCAATCATTCCCTCTGTACTAACGATGCATGAGGGAAAATGGCTTGTGGGCCAAGAGGCGCTGATCAGGAGTCTACAAAATCCTACGCAAACACTGCACTCGATCAAGCGCTTGATAGGGCGTAGCCTTGAGGAAATTCCTGCCGAAGAACAGGCTCAACTCCCCTACCAACTGCGCTCTGGTGAACGTGGACAAGTTCTGGTCTGCCTAGACGAACAGGCTTTCACACCACAGGAAATTTCTGCTGAGATTCTCAAGGCAGTCAAGTATCGAGCAGAAGCAATCCTTGGCGAGACTCTACAGAAAGCGGTAATCACCGTTCCAGCCTATTTCGACGATGTTCAACGACAAGCTACTAGAGATGCGGCTCGCCTTGCTGGACTGGAAGCTGTGCGGATTCTCAATGAACCCACTGCGGCAGCGATTGCCTATGGCTTGGATGAGCGTAAGGAAGGAAAAATTGCCGTCTATGATCTGGGTGGAGGCACCTTTGACATCTCATTGCTCCAGTTAACCGGGAAAATCTTCAAGGTGGTTGCTACCAATGGCGATACTCGTCTGGGAGGAGATGATTTCGACCAAGCTATCGTTGGTGAACTTACGCTTCGGATTCAGCAGGAATTTACTGACGCAGAGCTTCGCTCCCCCTTAGCTCGTCAGGTTTTACGACAAACTGCGGAGACAATCAAAATCAGCCTGAGCCAGAGTAACGAAATAGAATATACTATTTCAATTGAAGATCAATCCTGGTCTCATCAGGGTTCATTCACAACGACCGAACTTCAACCATTACTGGCACCCGTGATCCAACGAACACTGCAACGCTGTCAGCAAGCTTTGGATCAGGCAGGATGGAAAGTTGAAGACCTGGATGAGGTGGTTTTGGTCGGTGGTTCCACGGTAGTCCCAGAAGTACGCCGGCAAGTACAACAGTTTTTTGGCCGAACCCCACAAGTGGCAATTGACCCCTACAAGGTAGTTGCGCTGGGAGCAGGCATCCAGGGGCACTTACTCGCAGGCGGTAGAAGAGACTTCCTGCTGCTGGATGTGATTCCTCTGGCGTTGGGCATCGAAACGGTTGGAGGGACCTTCAGCAAATTGATCACGGCGAACACGACCCTGCCAACGGAGGCCAAGGAACTCTACACGACCCACGTTGACAACCAGACTGCTATTGAGATCAACATTTACCAAGGTGAACGAGAGCTAGTTCGTGATTGCCGTTGTCTGGGGCGCTTCAAATTGAGAGGCATTCCTGCAATGAAAGCAGGTCTACCTTTGGTTGAAGTCACTTTCCGGGTAGACGCCAACGGAATCCTAACTGTTTCCGCTCTGGAAAAACGTAGCCAGACTGATGCCTCTATTGAAGTGATTCCTTTCCATGGACTCACCCAGCAGGAGATCGATGATTTGCTAGAAGCATCTTATGAGCATGCGATTGAGGACTTTACTGCACGTCAGTTGATTGAATTTCGCCAAACTGCAGAGCGGGTTCTACAGGGTATCGAGATGCACTGGACTATTGCGGAAAAAGCACTGGCTCAGATAGACTGCACTGCAATTCGCCAGCAAATGGAGGTTGTACGTCAGCAGATGGAAGGACAAGATCCTCAGGTGCTTAAAACAGAAATGGACCGGCTTGGAGATTTGACCCGATCCCTGGCAGATACTGTGGTGGGACAAGCTGTTCTTTCAGCCTTGCAGGACCAAGAAACAACTCCTGTCTGAAAAAAGACAGATCATCACTCTGCAAATGGCTCAACGGCGGTAACAACAACTGCTGAAGCCTCACACATTCTCGCCAGATGCCGTCCGAAAGCGTTCATCACAAACAGATGTGCGACTGCTTGTGTTGTGTTGTAGATGTACCACGGCAGGCTCGGACAAAAGTCGTGAATCGCGGCAATCACGTACTTGCCGTCAAACACCTCTCTAAATTCTAGACGTCCTTCCTGACTTTCTTGGGTATCAGCGAGCAATCCTCCAATAATGTCAAGCACCTTACGATGCTCATCACCACCTTGTCGCAAACGCAGCTCCAGTAGCGGAGTTGAGAGAAACCGCAAGCAGAAGAGCACCCTCCCGTTCTCCAAAACATCACAGCGTAGAAACGGCTTAAGAAATTGAGGCAGCCAGCGCACATATTCCTCCAAAACCCAACGAGCATCTCTGCCTGGAGGTAATGGCAGTCGCTGAACAGAGCGCACTCGACGTTGCTCATGGATCATCTGCTGATCCTCTCGCTTCAACTCCTGACGTGGATTTTGTAGTGGAAACCCCTGTTCATCCATTGAAGCCGCCACCGATTCTCGAAACGTTACTGCAGAACCTACAAGTTGATCCTGTAATCGATTTGATTTGGCTCGCAGGTCATGACGCAGGCTGTCTACTAGTGGACCAACCAGCGCTTGTGAACTGTTGCTGATAGTGGAAACCCAACGCTTGGAGATTCCCAGAGTCACAAAGGGGAATGGAAACATCCAACGATTTTTTCCCATCTCTTCAGCAGTGATCTGCATCATATCCTTGTAGGTCATCAAGTCAGGGCCGCCGATATCAAAAGATCCTGAGTACTCTCCTGGGGCCCCCAAACAAAGTTTGACTGCCTTCAACACATCCTGAATCGCAACTGGCTGGGTTTGGGACCAGGTCCAGGTTGGCAATCCCATTATGGGTAATCTGCGCACAAGATTGATCAGAATTCGCAAAGAAGAACCTCCTGGCCCAACGATCACTCCACAGCGCACTGTAGTGACTGGTACTCCAGACGCCTTCAAAACCTGCTCAACTTCATAGCGACTGGAAAGATGCTGTGATGCCTCTTCACGCTCATCATCTGGCATCAACCCCCCCACATAGAGAATCTGCTTTAACCCAGCAGCTTTGGCTCCCTGAGCAAAGTTGTCTGCTAAGAGCAAATCTAAGTCCTGAAAGGATGCCTGGGTCAGCCGAGAGGAGGGTACCATCGAGTGAATCAAGTAGATCAGGTAATCTGTGCCCTGCAGGGCTTGCTCGACAGAAGAAGCCGAATAGGCATTGCAATGAACCCACTGCACAGGATCATTCAGATCGGGATGAGAGAGTTTGTAGGCGGATCGGGTCAATCCTCGAACAGTGAACTGTTCAAGCAGACTATTGCGGATTGCGGTTCCGACGAAGCCGGTAGCACCGGCAATCGCTACCACAGCCTGGGACATGACAAACTCCTTTATGAAGACGAATTGGTAGGCCAGACAAAAATTTAGAATTTTATGCTAACAGTAAGCCCCCCAATCTGTCTAATCGAAAGCAGGAAAATCAGATGCCCGCACGGAGAATATCGTAGAGTTGCACAGCCCCACAAACACGGTTATCAGAATCGGTAACCACTAGCGTCAAAACTGAGTTTTCCTGCATCAACTCCTTGGCGGCCAAGGCCATACTATCATGGGCAACTGTCAGAGGATCTATGCGCATCCAGTCAGCAACAGGGCGAGGCCAATCTACATTTGGATCATGTGTTGGATCTTCCAACAATCGCGAGAGGTCTCCGTTGCTGAAGACTCCTAGCAAATTTTGGTCTTCAGCAACAATGATCAACAACCCCAAACGCTTGTGAGCCAATTCAACCACTCCCTGGCGCAAGGAGAGATCTGGAGCCACCAAAGGTAGACGATCCTTGGGAATCATGACGTCCTCGACTCGAGTCAGTAGACGACGACCCAACGCACCCTGTGGATGATAGAGCGCGAATTGTTCTGGGGTGAATCGCCTCCGCTCCATTACGCATAGTGCAAGGGCATCTCCTAGGGCGAGCAGCGCCGTTGTGCTGGTAGTTGGGGCCAGGGACAAGGGACAAGCCTCTTTCGGTACCTGACAGCTGATATGCAAAGACGCCTGCGTTGCCAGTGGTGAACTCGGATCACGAGTAATTGAAACTGTTTGACAACCAATCGACCGCAAGGAGGGAAGTAACTGAAGCATCTCTTCGGTCGTGCCGCTGTTGCTCAGCAGAATTACCACATCTTGACGAGCAACTACCCCCAGATCTCCATGAACTCCCTCCCCGGGGTGTAAGAACAGAGAAGGCGTTCCTGTACTCGATAGCGTAGCCGATAACTTCCTTCCGATATGGCCACTTTTGCCCATACCGGTGACGACAACCTTCCCTCGACAGGCCAGTAACCACTCCACTGCTGTAACAAAATGTTCATCCAACTGGGCTTCCAGAGCTCTCAGTCCATCCTGCTCAATTCTAAGAAAACCGCGTGCTGAATTGAGAATATTTTGGGATGTTTCTATCTTATTGTTTGTCATCACCAGAATGTTGTCAGAAAAAATTATTGATTTATTTGCAAGAAAACTTGAATGGACCAGAAACTTATCAGTATAGTGGGGCCCGTTGTAGAATTTTGCAAACCATCAACCTTTCGCTGGAGATTCGCATGCTGGAAAGAGGATTCACGCGGACCCTAGTCGCCCTTGTGATGATTGCCCTACCGGCAGTCACATGGGCTGCTGGCAGTGGAGAAAGCTCCGGGCCGGGCAGCCTGGTAGTACCTCTGGGAATGATGCTCTTGGGAGCAACAGTACTCGCTATTCTGCTAAGCTATGTCAAGCAGTCAAGCCTACTCGCCTTCATCGGCGTAGGTGCCATCGGCGGATTTTACGCCAAGTCCATTGGTGCTGGAGATGAATTGATCTCCAAGGAACTGATGAGTGCCTTCATCGATATTGGAATCATCCTGCTGCTCTTCATGGCCGGAATGGAGGTTGACATCAAGGGCATGATCAAGCGTTGGCAGTTGGTACTAATCAACGGTGCGGGCCAGATTACCCTTCTGCTGATTGTCAGTATGGGACTTGGAGTCGCTTACATTGGCATTGGTGCGGACACCTTCGGTGATGGTTGGTTTGCCACTCTCATCTATTTTGCTCTCTGTTTAACTCTCTCTTCGACCATTTTAGTAATTGGTACGTTGAAGAAAACTGGGCAGATGGAAACCCTGCACGGACAGATCGCCCTGGGCTTGATGGTGCTTCAAGATGTTGTTGCCGTTGTTGCCCTGGCAATTCTGCTGAGCCTAGATCCGAGTCGTGAAGGTGGGGGTTCCTTGGGCCTTGAAGTTGCCATGATTTTCTTAAAGATGGCGATCCTAATTGTCATTCTGTACTTCTTCACCAAGTACGTCCTCAACGCAATGTTCAAGTACTTGGCACGCTCTTCTGAGCTACTTTTCATTGGAGCCCTCGGTTACGGAATGGGTGTCGGCGGACTTTGTGAGGTTGTCAGCTTCTCCTCCGGAATCGGCGCCTTCTTCGCCGGTGCCACGCTGGCAGCACTACCCTACCGGCACGAGATTGAGGACAAAGTAGAACCTCTAAAGGCTTTCGGAGTAATCCTTTTCTTCATCGCCCTCGGCTTCGACCTACCTTTCCTTGACGGTGCAGCCATCGTTGGTGGACTCTCCACAGGTGTTGTATTGACCCTGTACCTAGTCATCTTGACAGTGCCACTCATGCTCTTCTTGGGCTACATGGCTAAGATGAAGGGAAGAGCAGCCTTCATGATTGGAGCTATTATCAATCAAAGTTCTGAATTCTCCTTGATGCTTGCTGTACTTTGTCGGCAGTTCGGTATTTTCAACGATGAGTTGTTCATCATTGTCACACTGGTTGTATTGCTGACCTTCTTCCTCTCCTCACTTGGGCATCAGTTTCTGGACCCAATGTATCAAGCCGCCCGCAGTCGCTTACTCTTCATGGATAAGCGCAGCATGGAAGAAGAGGAGGAACATGAAGAATTGGAGATGGAAGACCATGTTGTCATTCTCTCCTTCAATGAACTCTCGATGGAGATTGCTGACTTCTACAGTCAAAATAATCAGAAGGTTCTACTGTTGGATCTTGATCCAGACATTACCGACTACTTCAAGAAGAACCACTCTAACTCCAATATTGTAGCCAAGTACGCAGACATGCAGGATCCCGATGTTTGGGAGCACTTCGCCTTCGAAAAAGCTCGCATTGTCATTTCCTGTCTGGACGAGGGGCAAGAAGCTGAGATCGGTATCTGCCATTACCTGCATGAGAAAAGCGACCATGTGCCCTTCCTGGCAGCGACCAGCTCACACGAAGAAGCACTCGAGTTGTATGAGGCAGGTGTACGTTACGCTATCCAAACTGAATACCTGGCTTCTAAAAGCTTCCGGGATCTGTTTGCTCAGGAAATGGAAAAGGATCCAAAAGATGCCTTCCGAGAAGTTGGAAAAGAGCATTTTGAACAAACCAAGCAGATCCAAGAAGGCATGGGCAGTATTTTCAGTTTGGTCTGATTTCTTCTACCCCTCTAGCAGAGAGAATGACTATGAATCTTTGTCAAAAACTACGTACTTCCTTGGGAGTGCTATTCATCACACTCTTCGTGATGGCCACGCCTGCCTATGCGGCAGGCGGTGGAGCCTTGATCATGTCACTCGGCTTGCTGCTTGGTAGCGCAATGCTGATTTCGATGGTCCTGACTCGCTTCAACCAGCCCATTCTACTTGCTTTCGTAGTAGCTGGTGCTGTGGGCGGTTTGGTCGCTGGGAGTGAAGCGGCGATGGCCATCGCCAATGGTCCTCTGATTGAAGGCTTTGCTGAAATTGGCATCGTCCTATTGCTCTTCATGGCCGGAATGAGCGTCAACCTGCGAGAGATCACGAACCGCAGCAAACTGGTACTCTACAACGGTATCGGCCAGTTGGTAGTTGTGATGGTTGTGATGCTATTATTAGCTGGTGGCATCATCGATGGTATTGGTACTGAAGGTCTCTTCTTCGTTGCTATTTGCCTCTCCCTCTCATCAACTCTGGTGGCCCAGAGCGCCCTAAGCTACTCTGGCTCAGAAGGATCGCTACACGGTCAGTTGGCCGGTGGAATCATGCTATTGCAGGACTTGGTAGCTGTTGTTGCGATTGTCCTGCTAGAAGGCCAGATGCGTGATTCTGGTGGCATTACAGGCATGGGGATGGCGTTCATCAAGATGCTGGTTCTGATGGCAGTCTTATCTTCGCTATCTCGCTACGTTCTGGAGAAAGTTTTTAAATTCCTCAGTGAGTCACCGGAACTGATGTTTGTCACCGCGCTGGGCTACTGCATGGGGGTAGCGGCTGTGTGTGATACTATGGGCTTCTCCCAAGAAGGTGGCGCGTTCTTCGCTGGTGTCTTCCTCGGAATCATTCCACAGAAGCTGGAAATTGAGGATAAGGTCAATCCACTGAAAACCTTTGGGGTGATTCTCTTCTTCCTTACCTTGGGTTTCCGTATGGTCACACTGGAATCTGGAGCAATGGGTAGTGCCTTCGGCTTGGCAGTCGTGCTTGCGGTCATCGTATTGGTTATCAAACCAGTTGCCATGTTGATCACAGGTTGGGCCACTCGTCTTAAGGGACGTCCTGCGTTTTTGCTGGGTGGTACAATCAATCACTGCTCAGAATTCTCATTGATCATCGCATTGATCTGTCGTGAAACTGGCTTGTTCAGTGACTATGTTTTTGCCCTAGTCACCTTGACTGTCTTGTTCTCAATGTTCTTTGCAGCGATCAGTCACCTCTATCTGGGCACTCTCTACAACATGCTGCGTGGCTCATTGCGCTTCATTGACAAGCGAAGCTCCACCTATGAACTGGAAGGAGATTTTGCCCTGGAGAATCACGTAGTGGTTCTTTCTTACAATGAGTTAGCTGCTGAAATCGCAGGACACTATGCAGAGAAAGGTGAGAAGGTTTTACTGATGGACCTGGATCCGGAGATCACAGAATTCTTCCGCAAAAAAGAGGATTCGAATATTGTCCCACTTTACGCAGACATGGAAGATCCAGATGTCTGGAAGCAATTTGCTTTTGAAAAGGCGAAGGTTGTCGTTTCCTGTCTTGTTGAAGGACAGGAAATGGAGTTGGGCATTGCAGCCTACTTGGCTGAGCATGCTCCAGACACGCCATTCGTTGCAACCACTTCCTCTCATGACGAAGCACTGGAACTTTATGAAGCTGGTGTGCGCTACGTGATCCAGACAGATTACCTTGCTTCGAAGAGCTTCCGCAAAGTCTTCGAGGAAGAGATGGGCAAGAGCACCAAAGAGGCCTTCCTGCAAAAGGGCAAGGACCATTGGGATGCTACTCGCCAGATCCAAGAAGATCTCGGGGCCATCTTCAAGTTCGTTTAATCCCTCCACCGGGTGTTGCTCCGGCAGCACCCGTCTTCTAAGCACCGTATGTACTACGATGCCTCTATCCTCCTAGTGGATGACTACAAGTTCATCCGAACCATTCTTGAAAGAATGCTGCAACAGCTTGGCTATCAAAACCTCTGCATGGCTGCTGATGGCGTGGAAGCCTTGAATTTACTGCGATTCCAACCTGTCGATCTAGTCATCACTGACTATCATATGCCAGAAATGGACGGCATCGGTCTCTTCCAATCAATGCAGCAGGATCCTGTCCTGGCTAAGATTCCTGTTCTGCTGATCTATGGTGTTCCTACCGAAAAATTTGCGACACAGGCACTGGCGATGGGAATCCAAAGTACCCTAACCAAGCCCTTCCGTGCAGAGCAACTGGATCAGGAAATCCAATCTCTGCTGACCCGATCTCTCTCCTAAAAATGCTGCGAATCATTCTGCTGCTAGTGATTCTACCAATGATCCTGGGCTTTCTGTTCTCTCGGCTATCTCAGCCTGTTCTGCGCTGGGTTGGATATTCTCTCCTTGTCATTCCTCCTTCCATCGCCATGACATTGTTGCTCGATCTAATTTGAAGGGCGCAGTTCACCGAACACCTTTCGTAAAAATTCTGGTTCCTGTAGACCTTCCAGTGCCCCCAAGAGTTGCCCATCCTGCGCGAAAAAGATCAGGGTAATGCTCCCAACTTGCTGCTGATTCGCAAAAGCCTGCCCCTCTGGACGACTCAGATCTGCAATCAAAAAATCCACGTCAGCCTGAAACTCTCCCTGCAAACTGGCAACTGTGCGTTGGAGTTGGCGACAAACAACACATGTCGGATCATGTACCTGAACTACAACTGGTCGTCCGCTACCAATTCGTGAAAGATCATATTCCTCATCTTCGGAATGCTGTTGCCACCACCAGACTCCTCCTGCACTTATCAGCAAGAAGAGCGTGAGTAATGTGGAACTCCAGGACCCAAAGTAACCACCAAACTTTCGGGGTGTTTTCAATGATTTTCCTGCTCCCACTCCCACTCCTCTTGTTCGAAGTCCTCAGAGGTCTTTGTGTTTTGTTGAGATTGTTGAGCAAGAGCTTTGCTGCGAAGCTCACCTAGAGCCTTAGAATAGGAAGAATCTTCAAACAGTTCTGTCTGCTGATGCTGGTAGGGTGCGTGCTGACGAGCCTCCTTTTCAATCTGTAAATGACAACGACTGCAAAGAGGAATTAAGTTTTCCAAGGCATTATTGCCTGGATTCTCGTCGATATGATGAACTTGGAGAGCAATATCGTCCTCATCACCAGATAATTTGCAGCGTGCGCAGCGATTGCCAAACTCTTGACGAACCCACCTTGACATCACTGGCCAGTCAGGATGATAGCGCTCATCTAGAGACATTCCACTCCTGCTGGCGGAATTCCTGCTTTACGACACAATTAAAATTCGATATAAACATTTCCCTCCATCTAAGAATTTTCCTACAGACAGTGAGGTCAAATGAGTGTCAATCGTCAAGAATATTTGGACATCATCTCCATCGTCAGCCATCTTGCCCGCTCTGACGGAGATATTGCAGATTCGGAGAAAAAAGTATTGATGACCCTGTTCAAGGCCATCGGAGTAACTAAGGAAGAGCAGGCTGCGATGAAAGCCAAGACCTCAATTGG